>Ga0099797_100315_pt1 | contig 32023 bp, 25 predicted proteins | sample Uncmet_Sort48C_1_FD_89871 | JGI IMG/M metagenome (GOLD analysis project Ga0099797, IMG submission 89871) | Marine eukaryotic communities from CALCOFI LINE 67, Pacific Ocean - C012_Sort48C_1 | ecosystem: Environmental > Aquatic > Marine > Oceanic | place: Pacific Ocean: Monterey Bay | collected... | reverse complement strand
AGGTGCACATGGGGCTTCCGGGTGGAAGCGGTTGTTTGGGCATAAGGTCGGCTGCACATGCAATTGACGGTGTAATTGCAGAACAATCGTTTGTAATTCATTCCATTTCCAATTCACTCACTTCTAGTTCGTCTGCCCGATGCCATGCAACCCTCGTGTGGCCGCGGTCACATGTGATCTGTTGATTGGAACAGGTGGGCTTGCGGGCGGCCGACGTTGTGAGGAAAAGTGGTTGAGAGTATGTGTGGAAGGTGCGCATGGAAAGCACGTGCCGAGAACACTGGGAAAAATCATCAACGTTCTTGTTCCCGGAGCTCTCAATTTGCATTATGTACAGGTAGTGTTGCAAATCATCAGAACTGACTTTCGCTCCAACCATCATTACAACATCTCCTTTCCAATCCAAAATGAGCTAATCCTTACAAATACCACTGCCAAAGAATGAAAGCAAACTCAAAATCACCGCCAAAAGAAACTGAGTGCAACACGAGTGTTGCAGGTCGTGAAGTAAGGCCCCGGATCCACAACTCCACATCACATAAATTATATTAACCATATACGCAAATGCGACACTTATGCCAGCAACATATATAGGGAACACTCACATCACTTTGTCTCAGTGTGTTGCTTTTGGCAACTCTCTGCCACGATATTTTGTTTCACGGACGGCTGCGTCGGTTAGCCCATTGTTGTTTTGCCAGTGATTGGTTGCATGCTGTATTATTGTGAAAGTATTGCGTGGGCGACAATTGCAAACCAAAGTGCTTGGGCGACTCTGGGGATACCCATGCAGGTAAAGCCATGAATTTGTTGCCTAGTCCATCTGGTGACAATGCTATCTTATTGTGGCAAGTTGCCAATTACAATATGCACAACACCCAAGCTCACAAACTGCGCAACATATCATTAAAATGATACTAGCATATTACACGGGAAAGGTTGATTTTGCAAGCGGCCAGTGCTGCATAAAATGACTGCTCAAACTCATGTTTGAAGGAACAATTCGGAGACAATATTCTCTGTGACACTGCATTCCGCTCCTCCCCGTGTGCCTGGATACACATATGTGCACACGAGTATTTTATACCCCTAGAACAATAAATACTTAAGGTTGCGCAATAATCCTTCCGTTAGGCCCCTTGCGGAAAGATTATTGGGCAACCTTAAGGCCCATTGCGGGCATGCGACTAGGCAGCCGCGGGCTTCTTTACCTCTACTGTCTAACTATATGTATGTATACATATTAGTGGATGATTTGATTATGACCGTACGGAGAATGTATTAGAACGAAAGTATAGCACACCCGGAAATATTTGTAATTTGACCGGAAACAATATTGAGCAACTTTTAACACATTGTAAGATACACCTTCCTTTAGGTGACGCTTGCTTGCTGATGCTGGATACATGCGGAAGACCTCAACAACAGCTCTCCCAAATGGTTAGGCTCAATGCCTATCGTGTTAATGCGAACCTTGCAAAGTCGAAAGATGGTGACATTGTGTGGAAGGACACAGTGAAGCAACAAGTGGATATGCGAGTCATACCAATAAAATGTGACTGGTGTAACACATAAAGAATATAATATATATATATATATATATATCATATGTGATATAATTGAGCAACTCTTGGACAATTACTGGTGGACCTACAATTCTGATCAAAAGTCAATAGGGAGTTCTGTGGTGCACCCTATGTGGCTCTACAAATCAAGGAAACCAATGTCTTTTGTTACTTTGCAAATTAGGTCTTCCTAAATCTTGCTACTAGTACCTTTAAGCGTGGGTTACTTTCCATGACCTTGTGTACTCACATAAGGTACTGGCTGCAAACGCCCGAAAAACAACACACTTGCACTAGGCCAAGTGTAGCTAGGCAAGCCCAAATCCTCATCAAACAAGGCCTACAACAAAACCAGGCTCGCAGAAACAGTGTCCTTCGCGAAGAAATGGACATGTCAGACAATCCAAGTCCCAAGGGCAAACATATGTGCAACAAACAGGAAGCATACATACAATAATGACTTTTGCACATTTGCTATAGCTTCCTTTGCACGTTTATGGGATACACTGTTTGATGTTGCAATGCGACCTGTTCCTGCTATGGTTGTGCACAGTTTGTGCACCGATTTGGTTTGTCACAACCCGAAAGAAAGACCTCAGAGGGGGTCCCTTTACAAGCAAACTACATGGAAATTTCGGAGAACTTGTTCTGCGAAGGGGGATCAGAAAAGGAGCTTCTGATGGGCACACCGCATCATCAGCGAGGGGCTCCCTAAACGAATCCTCTGGCTGGGCAAGTGAAGTCAAGTCAGATCATTTCAGGGAACCCAAACCAGGCCCATGAGGAACACCATCCGCCAGACGAGATATAAGAAGCAATAGGTGTGTGTGTATCAAAGATGTTTGCATATACCAAGAATATAAATATCTGTTGGAGGATGTCGGGTGGACCTGAACCACCACAACCACCCCGACCCCCCCGGTGGGGATTTCGGCCCTCGCCCCTAGGGTGCACGCACGGGTCCTAGTATATATAAATATGCGGGAGGGTGTCGGGTGGACCTGACAGGACCTGATTCGGGTTCGCGCTCCCTAGGGTGTGTGGTGACCCGAAACCTCCGATGTCGGGGGGTGTTCCAGCGCACCATCAGACAGCCCAACTCTCTCTCTCTCTCTCTCTCTCTCTATATATATATATATATATATAACATTCAAATGTCCGTATACTCGGTGGGTAGGGGTTCCCCTGCCGCAATATTGAAACATACTTGGGTTAAGGAAAGCTTTGGAGATGTCCCCCAAAGAGATCCCCTTACATGTACTCTAATATTGCAGAACATGGGAGGTCCGGACACCTGAGATACGATCCCCTCAGGGGGTGAGCCTAGCCTTGAAACCTGACCTTGCGGGGGTGGGACTGATGCTGGACATATTAGGGAAAGGGATTTCCAATTCACATGTCTGAATTTCCCACCTCGTTTGTGAGCAGACAAACCACAAGTTATCCCTACCAAAATTATATTAGAGTGTAGGCGGGGTGATTATACATGCATGAACTACACCTAAATATATATATATATATATATACTTTTTTTTCATATATATATATACACTGGGTGTATGCACACATATACGCAAATAATTACAAGCTCCGGAAATAAACAAGTATAGCGTTAGACCGCATAGGGATGCTATAATGGGAGCACCTTTTGGTCCTAAGGTTTCAAGATATGTATTCATACCGCACAGCCACAAGGACATCACGCAGCACACATAACTGAACACACTGAGCATATACAACTTGCCATAGCTACATTCGACATTGGTGTTTGTCTTGCAGAAACATACTAACTTTGAAGATTCGGCCGATGTTTCACCAATCATTGAAATATGAATAATGTATTTCACACATGTGCTTTTGATTCGATGTTGTTCGGAAAGTTTACATAACCCGAAGGATCAGACTGTCAACATGCCGCAACTGCAAGTATGGGTGGGGTTACGATATAGGGCTTGACTTACGCAGACCCCGATTCTGAGGGACCATCTGAAAATGGAGCCTTGTCTGGTATATCTGTTTCTATAGCCACTGATTCCGAATCAGATTGTTCGTATTGGTGCGCCTATGCTCTCGGTAGCTGATATTTGTTCTATGGTATGTCATTAACGATTGTATTTCCATCAAATATGCTCTCTTATATGTCCAATCTGGGAATCCGACTGGTTTAGTGTACATATAGATGCCACCATCTAACATCAGTCTTCTATTCGGCAAATATACTATGTTCTGGGGGTTCTGGGGGTCTTTAGGATGATTTTGGTTCTTGGGGCTATATGGGTTATTCGGATTGGTTGCCAACCAATCCTGTGTATCGGCTTTCCTGTAGACTCTCAATATATGCGTACTATGGTTTATGTTAGCAATCTGATCCTGCAGGACCCAATTCTGTTGATAACATATTAGATTATTTTGTATGTATTGATTATAATATGGGTTATGGTTATTATGAAGATGGTACCGGTCCATACTATGCGACTCGCGATTATGTGTATAATTCTGAATATAATACATATGTATTAGGAGCACACTTGAAGGATGTGTATTTGATTCAATGTTTGCTTTGTTTGGGAATTCGTTACAGGGTGTTAGATGACGAGCGGAGAAAACTAAAGTTCTGAGCCGACTTATCCTTGTAAAACCATTAAGGTGTAATTACTCAGAAGAGCTGAAACCTGAGCTATTTCGGCTCAAGGAGTCATCGAACTCATGGCTACGTTCTAAGTCGTCAGATGATGAAGGGTTATCCGGGGCATAGCTACTTGCTTTGGTGTTACTTGGCCTCTGAATTCTCCAAAATGTGAGCTGGCAGTCAAACAAATCGTTTATTATATGGCCACCCTTTACAACCTATGGGGGCTCTTCCTAAGGAGTAAGCTTTTAAGTTGTTGGAGCCGCCTTGAGTGGGCCTACCGCATAGCTTAGCCAGATTGCGACTTTCGACCCTAGCTGTGGCCGCGCAAGACATGCAAATGAAAACCCCTCCGTAGGGAGGTGTGGGCATGTTTGTTGTTCATAGTCACACTCCAACTACAATTAGGGGAAGTGCATTCTGCGATTAGAAAATCCGGTAACTGAGGTACATCTATAGGAATAGATTGGCGACACTCTAAACAGTTTTTTTTTTCATTGTGAAGCTCTTCAGCACATGAGTTGGCTATCAAGAGCAGTAGGTCGCGAGACAAAAATACTACTCCTACCTATCATGGAGGGACGACTAAATAGAGGTAGAGTTAGTCAGATGAGCTAGAGCCGGATTCTCCGATTGAAGACTGATCTTCTGATGGCTGATTTTCAGCATCAGAAGGTAGTTCTTCTAGCACATCAGGGACATATTGTGGGGGCAAGTCCTTGACTGCCTGTTGGACTTGGTGCAAGATGCACCTGTCCTCTTGATCTAGAGAATTATATGGCCAGCCTTGGCAGCCCTGTGGCGGCCTATTGGCCGCACATGCCTTGAGGTTGTTTTTACCTCCTGGGGTGGGTTCCTCATGCTTATCTATGTTTATGCATGGTTTGGCAAGGTTTTTAATTACCTCTCTAGAGACAACTCCACACCTAGTACATATATATATATATATACTCCCCCATAAGGCCTTAAACGATGTGAGGGGTGGGTGTGTCTGTTTCCTATGGCGACTGACCATTGCTGGTCAGGTGGGCTACATTTGGTAGCGAGGAAATCAGGCAATTGCGGGGCACTTAGCGGAATAGATTGGTTGCATTGATGGCAAACAACTCTATTCTTGCAAACAACATCCTGCCTCAATCTGCAAGAATAGAGGCACTCTAAACAGTCTACCTAGAGTTGCAAATATCAGCAGGATTGTTGATTATTATAGGGTGGAAGTGCTCCTACTTATGTGTTGTAATTGAAATCCGATGGCCACATGTTCAATATTTGAGATAACTTGGTTTCTACTAATAGTGACGATCCAACTTCAGCAAAGAATGGCTGCTTGACCCCCCCCCCCCCGTCCGATTATTGGAGTTCGAACGCTGAGATAGACACACCCACACACATTGAAAATGGTAAGCAATGTATAAATTTGAAATCATATTGTGCAAATAAGCACTGTGAGATGGCAGAATGCATCGTGCATATGTAGATGCAAATTATCAACATTGATTGTACATATATTCGATGCCTTTATATAGTTCTTGAGACTTCATTGTCTGTTCCGTCTAAGACAACTATACTCTTGGACCTCAAAATCGTAGCTGTTCTAGATTTGGTTCCTATTTCATTTGTGTGTTGAAAGTTTCCAGCGCTATGGAGACCTGTATAATCCAGACCTTTCCAAAATTGTGCAAATGCTGCGGAAATGTCGCTTCCTTTTCCAATGCCTTCATGTGTTTTGCAACACAATTTTGTCATATTTGCTATTATTGCATTGATGCTGCCCTTCGAAGTACCAAGCCAATTTGGGTTACAACCCAAGTGCTAAACAATACTTATTACGACTTTCACGTCCAGCGCGTTGTGACCCCACCCAGGAGCGATGGGAAGTATTTAAGGGTGCCGCAAGGTGACCGAGAAGCAATGTTGATTGCAAACCGACAATACACAAGGAACAAGGCAAAGCGCCTCAAATAAGATGTATGTGTTCCACAACACAAGTTGAGAATTATGGGCATGACTTTCAACGTCGACGTCAACGCAGAGGAGGAGCGAGGTTGAAGCGAGCTGGGGCCCAAAAGCAAAACAAATATGAACAATGCATCGTCCTTTTTTCACGTATTGGGCTCAAAACGGAGTTCACGGGCTGAAAACACGGACGGAGATGTGTCAACTTTCATTGTGCATTTGATGTTTCAGAAGATACTCAAAAATGTTCAAACATATTAACATTTTTCAAAATGTATTGAAACATACATAAATGTTATATAATCTAATATGACTTAACTGAATTTGATACATTTTAATACAACACTAACCGAATTCCAAATAACATTACACCTTGTCATGATCTCAACGTCAACGCCCACGGTTGAGCAACTTGGGGCACCCCATAGAAGTTACTCTCCGGAAAAAGAATAGTTTGCATGTCGCTTTTCGCAACCAAAGAACCAGCCAATATTTGTTCAAAACACATAGAAATTAGGCATTTGCCGATTGGTGGAAATGACATCGGAAGTATGCCTGGCTGATTTAAACCAAAGATGTTAAATGGGTTGGGGGTATTTACGTGCTTGGTTATTCATGTTGCAACCAAGGATGAAGATGTGCATGGAAATATCTTTATTTGTCATGGAGAGTAATCGCAAATGAAACAATACGATACAATGTAGTACATGTTACACACCATATTCCAAAATCTGCATTACAGTGTCCCGTGGCTCCTTCCCTAGTACCGGAGAAGCAGGATCACTTTCCCTGCACTGCACTGGAGCTTGGACCTCGTTAATGTTGAGCTGGCGGATGCTTGCGAGTAACTGGGCAAGGTCATAAATTCGATTGTATTGGCGAATCATGTTTGGGGAACAAAGATGACTCAGCAAGTTATTGCTGAATACGGAAGGGACCCCGATAGCTGGATTGATCACTCATTGGCAATCGTTGGAAATATTTTGACGATTGTTGGACACCTGTATTTGCCAAGTAATTGCCCGTAATTTCAAATTCCGGTGAAATGCTCCCCATTGATTGCACTTCAACTATGCGAATGTGTGTTCTCGCTTTGTGTTAGAGTGTTCCCAATGAGAAATCTCTCATTATGCTAACAAACATCTTAGCATAAAAAACACAACACGCAAAAATGTGTGTTTCGGAACACCCTCACCCCGTGACAATTTTATGTCAAGTTTGCGGCCTTAAGATTGCGATGCGGAAGTGAATCTGCTGAGGCTGTTACCGTTATCTGCCGATCTCTCCGAGCGTCGAGTGTGCTACATTTGTGGTTTCAGCTTTCCAACCCCTCCAGACACCAGCCAGCAAGCCAGACCCAGCCAGCCAGCCAAGGAGCCAGCCAGCCAGCCAGCCAGCCAACCAGCCAGCAAGCCATTAAGCCAGCGAGGCAGGAAGCCCTCGGGGCTGCAAGATCGAAGCCTCCAGACCTGTAGCCTTCTTTCTTTTTAAAGGGGGCAGTCCTAAGTCTTTCACCGGGTGAAGGAGTTGCATAATTCTTTCATCCTGCCGCTCGGACCCGACACCACATCCCGGCACAGTCGGGCATGGGCGCGATAACCTTCTGACCAAGCTCCAATTCGAGCCTCCAGGCTGCAATTTGAATCTTAGGCCCCAGGCTGCAATCTCAGCCTCCAGGATCCAATCTGAGCCTCCAGCTTGGAGCCTCCAAGCTACAATCTGAGCCTCCAGGCCACAATCTGAACCTCCAGGGCGCAATAAAAGCCTCCAAGTTGCAATGTGTCTGCCTGTTGTCCGCAACATTCTGTCCTGGCTTCATCGTATCATCCAGTTTTGTGGAGGTCGGCAGCAAAGGCGGTAGCCTGTACATTTCTGCACTACGTGAACACTGAGGTAGGGTGGGTAGGTGGCAGACTCAGGGAAGCTGGACATGCGACAAAACATGTTGTCACAGAATGCATTCTTGCATAGGTGCAGAGGTAGACATGAGCATGCCAACCATGCTTCGAGATTGGGAAGCTGTTTTTGCAAAGGGAAACTAGCGTATAACAAACGATGACATTTGTAAAGCTATATATATATATATATATATAACTGTACAGATCTTATATATATATATATATATATATATATATATATATATATATATATATATATATAAGATATGTAACACTAGTCTTCATGCTACATGATCTAAGCTGATACACTCGAGATCCATGCCAGACAATAGACTGGAGCAGAACGAACTATTATAACATAGCATACCCCACGGTATGATATAAGACAACGTATAGCCATAACGCATGGGACACATCACATGATTGTTTTGTTGTATTGCAGTGTGGGGCTATCCAGGACAACATAAGACTTCGATAACACTGTTGCTCAATTCAGAAGTCATGCGATATTCCAATTCAGTTCAACAATGCACACATTCCACTCCATAATGCTGCCGCAACGCTCGACTTATGGTTTCCGCTTTTCATGAATTAACAAGGTCGCCCTGCGACCGAAAATTTATACGTGTGGCTGACAAGCGAAATATTCTGTTGGCCCCTACAGCACCAAAACAAATATCGCAAGCTGCAGAGGGAAACATATGGCAACTTGCATAGTAAGGAGCCAGTTATGAGTGTGCAAAGCCAGCTATGGTTTCCTAAAATTGGTGTAACTCATTGTAAACATATGCTTTGTTAACGTGGCCGACACCCCAATAGCAATGATGATAGCACTCTACCCGTATTTGGAATTCAGTGTTTGATTGTTGCAGCTTTCGTTTGCTATGTACTGAAGGTCCAATTTGCCAGCGCATAAAGGTACATCACGATTCGGTCCCTGTGGTGCACCGCTGAAATTCTTCAAGCACTACGCTGAACCTACCTACAGACATCTTCTCATCTGATTCACTGGTGTGAGTATGATTGTGCCAGGCGCATCCGTTTGTTTCGTCTGCTGCAGCGCTTGGAGCGAACAACTTGAGGATATGAATCAAGATCATTTGTACAACATACACAATATGATGGGCATGCAGACCACTAGTATGACACAAGAGAAGAGGCATTGATGAGCGAGAACATGTGTGCAAGCCCACCATTGACACAATTTGAGAGTGATTCGCGAGGCGAAGATTCCGGCTACGGTGGGAGGCGACGCTTAAGTTCATGCCCACTAGAAACACCAAGACCCCATATTTTGTTTTTCGTGAGGCTCTGGATTTGACGGATACCATAGAGACATGTAGGCATAGTGGTACTGCCATAATTTAGTTCGATTTATGTTGTGTGGGTGTTACCCATGCATATATATATATATATATATATATATATATACATGTATTTATATATGATTAGAAAGAGACACAGACAGAGAGAGAGAGAGAGAGAGACAGAGAGAGAGGGAGAGAGAGGGAGAGAGAGAGAGAAAGAGAGAGAGAGAGAGAGAAGGCAAGAAAGAGAGAACCAGCACCCAGAAGCGCCCCACACCCACAACGAAACAACGAAATCATATGAGGTCAAAGTATATATAGCTGAATGATTTGTGCACAGAGGTCTGGCCTGAATCTAACGGGTTCCCAGAGCTCAGGGATCCAAACCATCAAACAAACAATTATAGAAAGCCCGGGTTCCTTTGCCCTCGAGCGGTGTCTTGTGTGTACTTATACCTGTTATATTCACAGTTGCCTCATTTCAGTACTTACTGGGCTGTTCGTTTCAGTATTCGGACCCCCAGAGATCAACCCAAAGCTCGTTTCAATACTCGGTACTCCGAACCCCGGCTTCCGCACTTTACCGGGGATAGAACCAACTCCCATATCGTGGAAAACATTTCCCAGACCATGGAAAAACAACCCCCCAACGCGGACAAAACGAAAACTCCCAGACCATGGAGAAACTCCCGGACCATGGACCCCCAGGTTTCTTGTTGAATTGGGAGTCTGGCGCTGCACCTCGTTTCAATACATAGAAACATGGGAACACTGAAATGATGCGACCCCTATTTCGACTCATTATTACGATTCCCACTTCTCGTTTCAATCTGACATTGTATAGGGCGATGCAACTGTATATGTAATATACATATGGTCGGGAATCATCAGACAACACACGTGAGTTCCACTCAATGTTCTATCGGTTTGTGAGTTTTTATTAAAACTCGCATCTGTGCTACACGTGTTGCCTCCTCGGCCCAAATGAGAGATTCTACACAAGGGACCAGCTGAAGGCCACCCCGTTATGTTTGGGCTAGGAAGGTTGACCAATGCAGCAGGTACAAAATCAAAGGGATTCGGACATAGGGTGGCGAACCCCGTGTGCTATCAATTCACTTGTGTTTGCTTGTGCCATCCCACATGAAGGATTATGCAAAGGGGGCGGTCGAAGGCCGCCCAATTCGAATGAAAATGACAAGGTGAAGAGCAAACTGGGTGGAGTGGCTTTGTTGTGCTACCAGCTTCTTATCCACTAAATAAACCATCTAAGAAAAACGCAGCATGCTGGGCAGCACCGAGTCGTGCTGTGTCGTGCCGATGTCAGCACTGGAGATGACGTGGATGCAGTCACAATCCTGTGTGGCCAATATTTAGACAGACACACTATACACCACCCACCATGGCGTTGAGAAACATGGCAATAAGAAGCCGAGATGCTCGATTCTGGACTCAAAACCTGGGACTGCCTTTCAATTTCAATTACCAAACAAAAAAGAAATTTAATATCTGGCTGGCCCAAACGATTTCTACTTGTGATGGTGGGGTTTATATCTAGAGCTAACTTCAAGGGTACAAGAGTAAAGGTGTTCTTTATTTGTTCGTCAGAATCTCCCTATCCAGGAGGTCCAGGACCTTTTCCATTGCATCCGAGCCGATATCTTGCACATCAAGGAAAAAAGTGAACAGCAATAGTATGTATATTGGTTGGCTCCACCGAGCATGGTGCAACGCACGACCAAACATAGGAAAAACGCTCAACAAGAAACCAACAAATCGATTTACTGGTAACTCAATGGTTTACCAATAACTGTGTCAATCTATTTTGGAGTTTCTTGGTTTTTGGTTTCTCGGGGGCCCGGGCCCTGGAAACCAAACAAAAAAGGGAAACCCCAAAACATATTGGCACGTCCATTGGTAAACCATCGATTTACGAGTAAATCACTTTTTGGTTTCTTGGATGTTTCGTTTTCCTGTTAATTTCGGTTAAACTGCAAATTCCCGAACAATGCTTCTTGGAGCCAACATATATATATATATATATTATGATGCCCGGATGAACCATTGCACACGATTTCTGAAATATTAACATGTTTGATGTAAATTCACCATCCAAAGGCGGCACCGGCGACAACGACGGCAGCAATCAGAGAAAGATGGAAATGCACACTGATACCGAAGCAGATCCGAAGCACCCAGGGGAACACGGATATGACACACCCAGATCCCGTTGTCATTCCCCAGATCCCAATGCCATTGCCCAGATCGCAATGCACCCGAAGGGGGATAGGCCGTCAAGATAACCCCATCATTTTAATACTTGTAGCGATTTGGTACACCCAAGGCCATCTAAAACCAAAGGTGCTGCTGACATCTGTGCTCGACTCTAACCAAACCGAGGCCAGCATAGGCCCAATAATATGTTTTACCCAGGCCTGTTTGGACTGCAAAAATCAAGTTATTATTTGTCGGGACTGTTCGCCGAATCCTGCTCCGGGATGTCTTCCATCGCATGCAGGTCGCGGAGACATCAAATTCGCTGGTGTGCTTGCGCCTGTAGTGTCCCTGGCAATCAACTTCGTGCCCGAATTCATCTTTTGGAACTTCATCAGAACAACAACAAAACCCAAACCACAACACGAGTAAACCATCGCAATCATCACTCTCCAACCACCACCGCTCGAGTAGAAGCGCATGGCGCGACATGAAGAAGCCGACTGTAAGCGTTTTAGTTATGTTTCCAAGCGGTATCTGAAACAAGTAATTCGAAGGTTCCCTTGACAGAGTTGCTTGATTCTGGCCATCATACCTATATATAAAATATATGATATGCACACATGTTACCAGCTATGTTTTGCCTGGGACAATTGAATATCGAATATGTTATGAATTGTATACAATGCATGCGTGTTGCTCGAAATATTATGTGTATATCTATAGCAGGGACGACCAGATAAGATTCCAATTTTACGATTCCAAGAGAAACACTTGAACGGTTTATATTTGTGAAACAGTTTCTCAATCTGCCACATCCAATACTTAATTATATGGAGTGTTTCTCAACAGTTGCTTAACCCATCGGCCCCCAATGCTCCCCTTTAAGGAAAACACGAAGCGCACTCTCCTGGCATTAATACCTGTATCCAGTTCAGGAATTGCCTCATTTTGCTTATAATTCTTGTTGGCTACACAGGGCTACTATGTATGAGTATATAGATATGCAGGACAACACGATTTAGGGGATAAGAACCAATAAGCATAACCCCTGACGCTTGAGGCTAACAACCATAAATATGTGCAGTGGTTCAAATTGTATATCCCAGGAAGGGAGCACCAAGACTTAATGCTACCTGTTGCAATATATTAGATAACAAGACGTAGCAGACTTTAAATAAGAATTTTTGAAGGATATATAGGAAATGTCCATCGCAATTTATATAGGAATATGTTCTTACCAAGTGGCCTCGAGTACACACAAACTATAGATGTGTTCATGTGTGTGCACAGCAACTCCTATAGCAATTTATTATGCTTTGGAAATGCATACAAGCTCGTGTGTGTGCATATATATATATATATATATATATATATATACACACTCCACGAGTTAAATGTAAGATAAATTCGGGGGCTAGTCCAAAGGTGCCCTTAAGAGTAAGTGTGCCCGTAGAGCATGTTGTTTGTCGTTGCTGGATGTGCGGCACAATCGAGCCATTATACTTGTACTGGCGGTGGGTCCACATAATAAATACTGTAGCACATGTTTACATGTGATAGTTATATCCTGAGGGTACCAATGACCTGAGCTATCTGTGATTATTAGCCTCCGTCCCCCAACAAATAGAAGCAGGAGCTTCGGACAACTCTGATGTCAAGGAAAGCAACACAGCAAGGGACAAGCGGTGAGGACGAGTAGAGCAAGTACACACAAGCTCCCCAAAACTTGGAGGTGATCGATGAAGCAACGGAAACACCACGAGAACCACAGATTCGCTCAAGGAAGCAGCAGAGTGACGAAGACCCCGGTGAAAACATAGATCTGGAGCTGAGCAACGTAGCCAAGCAAACGCCAAGTCGTTATCCTTTCTCGTGCACAAGCCTGCATACAATACACTTAAGTTTGCTCCATAATCTTTCCGGATACTTTCATGATTGTCCAGTTCTCTGTCTGATAACAACACCTGCTTGTTTGTGATCCCAAAAAACCAATGGGGGTGCGACTCGGCCGCCGCATGCTTTGGATGGTTGTGATATATGAATATATATATATATATATATGTACAAGTGAGAATCATCACATTTGTTTTGTGGTGTATGACAATTAAATGACATAGAAATCGAACTCTAACGGAGCAACTTTGAGCAAACATACATATAAATAGTATAAGCAAATCTGATCCATGACATAGAGAAATTCCGCTGCTATTTGCCAGGAATGCCCTATGCAATACAGCGCGAGCAGAGCCTGATGGGACATGGCATAACGTAGGCCATTTGCCAACCTGAGCAAAACACAAACCAACCCGACTTAATTGGATGATGGGATTTTACACCTACCTGATTCAGTTTCGCCAGAGGTGTGTTCCTTGATATGCTGTAAGGATTCTAGGGTTTCCCGGAACACCTACCTGCCCCTTCAAGTTTCCATTGGCTAGCTTCCGACCATGCATATACAGCTTAAAAAGTTTCAGAGTAGCCGTCCCAAAACATGTGCCTTGTAACATTGTTCAATGTCGGCGTGCCAAACACCGATGTGTTCCTCAAAGGTTCCCCGAACATATGTTTGTCCAACAGTGTTTCAGCACTGTTTCCCAAAACCTTTGTGCTGGAAATGTTTTGAAAGTCTGGCATCCCAACACATAGTTTGTGCACAAGGTGTAAGAATGCCGACTTCTTATCAACCATTTCTTCCTGATGATTTCACTGGCAAACTTCCTGAAATGCATGTATTCGGTAAGCTGTTTAATGTGCAAGCCTAAGGTACATATATTCCTACAGGATTTCTGACATGCATCGAAGGATTTCAAAGGTTTCATTTGGAAGTCACAAGTGTTCTTCTGGATGTCAAAGACTTCTTCAGGATTGACTCGATATTCTCAAAATATGGACGAACCTCGCTGAGGGAGAACATATTAAGCAAAGCTCCCTGTGGAAACAAGAATAATTGTAGATTTTAGTCCACGTCAATACTTTCAGAATGGATCCCATAAAAATCAACACTTTTGAAGAGGACTGCCCGGAAGCGGGGGTCGTGCAGGGCCGCGCAAACATGTCAAATATGAGCAAGTTAGCAAAATTGAACATGATCATTTGTATTTAGTAGGCCCCGTCCCCAAAATCGTACTCCCCAGCGGCAAACCACCACGAGAGACCATATACATAAATATATACATATATGTGTGTACTGTATATTGCATATCGAAAGATAGCACAGCGATGACATCGACGTCATATCATATCATCTAGGATTAGGGGAGATAGCAATGGCCCGCACAAATCACATATACATACTGCGCTGCATTTGCCAACCCTGTGTTGCCATGTCAAGCTGAATACTCTGGGGATCCATTTACATAGACCCGCATGGGTAAAAATGAGGGACAAGACTTAACTGAAATAAAAAGGCCAGAAGGGTTGGGGATCAAAGGGATGCTAAAGTAGGACAGACTGCATATGTGGTGAGTTGATCCTCAATCTTCATGTCGCGGAGAATGTGTTTTTTCTACTGTGCACAGTAAGCCGATGATGGTCCAATGTGTCGAGATTTGGCTAAGTTAGCTGGTGACGGCCAAACATGTTTGAAAAGAAGGGGGGCATGCAACCGCCATCGGAGGCCTCCTGCAACCTTCAGAGAAAACACTGAGGATGATTCGCATACAATGCTGCGCCTACTTTGAACAAGCGCATCGATTCTAGTACAATCAAAATAACATGAATATGGCTCCACTCAACAGAAATAATGGTAGCACACATGCTAGACAGAGAGAGGTGGAGAGAGAAAGTGTTCTATAAATCCACAACACCGGCACCAAATTGTGGGTAGCCTCGAGAAGCCACGCACATGAAACCGATTACATTTTCATGACGGGTGAGAACATGTGCCATGTAAACATTATCCTGAAAACTCAAATGCATTCATTTACGGTCGGGAATAGACATGGGGGGTCACCCAATAGGATATTTACTGCGTCTCAATTTATTCAAACTCACGTCTTTGCCGCATTCGCTGCCTCACTAGCCCAAATTAAGGACTCCGCAAATAAGGTCCGGGAGCCTTCGGCGGCTCGCCCCACTTTGTGGCGGCGGCCGAGGGCCTTGCCCTGTATACATAAGTTAGAAGGCAGCAAATGCCGCACCCGAGTTGGAATAAAAGTGCCAAAGTTGATAGGCCATTGGGTGGCACCCCATGCGGCATCTACTTCATTATGCTATGTCGCACTATCGAATCTTTCCCCACCACCTTTGTTATGCCGCATGTTATCTGGTTCAAGTCCAACAGAAAATGCATAACCACAAGCGGCCTCATGTTTGACATGGTTGCACAACTGTTGCGCAACTTCGATGACATTGCGGCCCCTTAGCTGCCTATGTGGCTCCTGGGGTCTGGGGACCGGGAAATACAAAACCACAAATTAATTCAGATAGGGTAGGGTCATTGAGACTCCATCGGATGGTCCTTGTCAGGTAAGCATGCATGCCTGTGCATTCATTCAGCTGCTGCCTCGCGGTCGTGATGGGTGTGAGATTGTCAATCCAGGCCTTTGTGGCGACAACATCAAGAGTTCAATGAATAACGAACATGTTCCTGGGAAAAATAGGGGATATATATATATATATATTATATTATATAGCTGTTTCATTTGTTTAACATTATTTCATGAGTAACTGGCCTCCGCTTCATGCATCTAGATTGTACATCTTTATATTTTATATGCTGCTAGGGACCCTGAACATGTGCACAGATTCGCTGTTCGCAGCATGGAGTCCACCAATAACTGTTTGGGGCCAAGTTGACTCGCAGACCAACGCAACTGCTCCATGCCATGAGTTTGATGTTTGCTCCTCGCAGCCAACATGCCAGCATCAATGCTTTCCAGGGCTTGCAACCTCCTCAATCTTGGGGCAAGCATTGTGGAACTTCATGTGCTCCGGATCTCCATAGTGTTGCTCTTCCGTGTTCGCCCACATGCTCCGGGTAAAAGTAGCTCGATGACCACACTTCGCAGCAGTGCTCCCGCAGAAACAAATTTGAACAGAACTTTGAATTCGCATGCGAATCCACGGTAGTTCAAATCACAAATATGTATAGCTTCTATGGGTGATGTGATATATAACGACATGGAAATATGTGTCCCTATAGCCTGCACGGTATTGATTGGCTAGCACAGCTCGCATAGCACAGACCGCGTCGGGCAGATTGGAGCAAAGGGATCGCGTCTGAAGGAGTTTGAAACCAGCTTCCAACCAACCCCTTGGTGACCAGACACACCAAGTGTAACCTGCATTGCCTGTTTTGTGTTTGAGTTCCATAGTTGTGCATGTTGGAGTTTGCTTTGTATTCGTGTCCGTATTTGGTCAATGTTTTGGAAGTCTGAATTATTGGATCCAGATAATACCAATTCAACACCTAAGCAGAATGTTCCTAGAATCGGGATTGCCATGGCTCACCATCGTCTTGTACACAGTCAGCACGTGCAAACTTCCAGACACAAAGGCCTCCCAAACAAACATTCACAGGATGCTCTTGGAGAGCATATTCTGTATCGGACTAAGGAGTGTATTAGCACTATGAGAATTGGCGGTGTGGCATAGATGGGGATATCGATAAAGTTACATGTTTTTCTTTGTTTGTGGCATGTGTGTTCGTGTCCGATACTGAGCTTGTGCGTGCGCTGTGCGCTCAATTTTGCATACCGATCTGAGCTGCGTGTTGTGAATGCTGTGTTGTTTGGTTTGCGTTGAAGGCTGCGGTCTGCATAGTGAGGCCCTCCGTTGTGTCCTGTTGTATGCTGTGTGAAAGCATATGCCCGCGCGCCTATGTTTCATGACAACGATTACAAGCCAACAACATCGGCTAAACACATTAGCATTCTGGTTCACACAAGGACGGGTTCTGGTCAACAACTACCACGCGACAAACATGTGACACTTAAGAATACAGGCCAAAATATGAAAAACATGCAACATGCAACACAGGGTCGCACACACAATTGCGGGATCTTTTATATTGCTCACATGTTCACATATCTTGCAATATAGATGTTATTGACTCCGACACGTCAGAGTTTTTGGATGGATACGCCTCCCCAAGGTTACAACAACTACACACTACAAGCGTGCTTGTTCGTGAGGCAGGACGATGGTAGAGTAAAAGAGAAGGATGAATATATGCATCCCTTGTCTTCGGGCTGAATAGGCAACAAACACATGAACATGCCCAAACAAAGATTATACCATACAAACAAAAGACGCGCATTGCACAATCATAATTATGCATGAATTTGCCACATCTCTTTGATCTGTCATCTCCCTGCCAGATGAACAATGCTGAATGTGGGCTACCCTGCTCCCACCCGCCTCTGCAGAACAAAATGCATCGTCGGTCGGTGGTACCATACCCTGCATAAGAAAACATTATTGAAGAGGGATGTGCACACATGAGCGACGATATGCAAGGCTCAATCCGAAAAAACAAAAAAAAAAAAAAAACAATTATATATATATATATATATAAAAATATGTGTGTTTGCACCACCTGAGTTTCTTTTCAATATATATATATATATATATATTATATTATATATACATATATTGTATCTATGTGTATATATATACACATAGAATGGGAGAGATACAGAGATAGCTCTAGCACAGCCAGAATATGCAGAGACCAAGCAAACATCCAACCAACAAATGCGAAGGAATGAATAAAGTGAGCGTAGTAAAACATACACACATACAAAACGGCGTATGGATTAGTTTTTGAATCAACATTATTGATACCCACCAACCGTCTGCAATGTATGGGGCCTCCATGCAAGTTCAGACTCCACAAACTCTTCAAAGAGCCGGTATGGGATTCTCGGTATGCGGCCTGTCGGGCAAGTTATGTTGGTAACTTGCCAATCCTGCATCAACCCACTGCAGGACTATGCTTCTAGAGGTATTTCGAAAGAAACAACCACTTTTGAAGTTTCACTACGATGCAAAGTAAAGCACCGCAAGGCTGGCTACAGAGTCAAGGAGGCGTCGCTAGCATATCACAGATGCACTTGGAGAAATAAACACCCAGCATTCACAAACTTTGGTAGAACGCATGGCAATTCGAACAGAGGGTATGACAGGGCGACTTGATTTCAAATGATGTGAGGAGAAATGGCAACACTTCTCGAAAGTTCCACAGCAAGTAAACAAACGAAAGGTAGCGATACACAGCAATGCAAACACGTCGTAAAATGATGCGAACTTGACATCATTTATAGGAACATCATGCGGTGCCTCACCGTGCGATGAGAGGCATTGGTGAAACGCCCAGAAATTATATCAGGCATATATTCAGTGTAGAGAACCAGGGAAATGGGAGTGCTATCGGAACATATTCTGAACTGCGGGAGGGGACGGTTCAAATTAAAAGCCCCCAAAATATATGCATATGTATATATATATATATATAGAGAGAGAGTGGCATACGCGTTGCAATATCAGAGACCACCTCAAAGAGTGGTGTTGCCAAACAATTGCAAATTCAAAAACAAAAGCAAATGTGTAATGACCAAAGGTGTACAGTAAAGTTACCATGCCAGCTGTATGTAGCCTACATCTAAAATACAAGTAATATGTATACTAAAACACCTTAGTCGCAATTCCATCGTACATTTTACAATATGTTGACATTGTGGGTTACATGATCCGTACATTTTGTATTTACGGATACAATGAATAAATTTTGAGGTTCCTTGACATTGCAACATATGAGAGATACTATAATACATGTTCAGGGCATTTGGAATACCTGCGCGTGATCAACCTGCCAACCCCCATACCCACCCTAGTAAGAAACGAGTGGCGCTTGTAGGCGAAGCACCCTGCGAGGGTAGACAAACGTAAGGAAACGTTTACGGAATCATATGATATTGATTAACGTTATATGCACGCACGGTTAACTTTTGCTTTCACAATGATGCCATGGGTGCAATGGTAGGAGATGTCTCTCCATTATGTTCCCTGGCCAACTCACATGCACTGAATACAGCTTTATTTGGCGCTTTATTTCTTTATTGTAGAATGTAAACATTCCAGGCCTGACCAGAACTATTATCCTTGGCGTAAACTTTACAACAAATGACATCGAGGGGACCAGGCCGAGTTACCAAGGCAGTGGGACGAAAGCAAGGGGCAAGCGATTTGGCTAGAGAGGGGCTTGCCACAGACCGTTCAGAAGCTTTGTCCCCCAACCCTCTCAGGCTTAACCCTGAGAGGCCCCTCACTGGCTGAGCAGGCTTTGCCATGCACCCAGGCTTAACCCAGTGAGGGTGGTGCACTCCTTGCAACGCCGTTGGTCCGAGCACCTCGAAGCCAAATAGCCGAGCCTTGCTTTCGAGCACCTCCTGATAACAAGGCCTGGCCCCCGGGAAGACATTTATTGTAAACTTTACTCTAATCACTGAGAGAACAGTTGTTCCTACCACTGCCGGTAGATGTACAGAGGAACACCTGTTATCTCAGTATTGGTCACTTTACTTACGCCCTTTATCCTGTACAAACAAGCAAGCTGCCAAGATGCAGGCGCACCAAGGCTCGAGCAGCGACTGCTGACCAGGCCATCACTACTCGTCAAGCTTGTCGTTCTGGTCGCCGAGGGGTTTCGAACCGAGGGAAGCCTCCGAGTGGATTTCGGCCAGGCTCCTCGTACGCCCCTATCTTCGATCATCTTGCGGTGTCCTCCTTGTCGACGAGGACGCGCCAATCCGCGCAAGGCTTTAGACGACCGCCTTTAGTAGGGAGAGGGGCTTGACCCACTGGCCTCTCCCTCTTTAACCATCGAGGCTGGCGATGCCTCTAGCGGGTGCCTTTCGGCTCTATTGACGCCGAGCTGCACTCGGCCGCGGGCCCCCGCTGGGCCGTGAGACGGTTGCCGCCATGGCTGACGGTGCCGCGGTGCTAAATTTCCAGAAAGCTACCGCCCGGCCTAGTTTCCTGAGCCAGATCTGCACGCACGGTTAAGTCAATATATATATATATAATGCACGCATGTGTATATATATATATATATGTATATATGTACCTGTCAGACTTATGTCCTACAACGAAAGTTAAAAATCCGTTTATGTGGATGATGGCGTTGGGCGTAAAGAAGCCACGGATGGAAGACAGATGCAACGCCACCTTTGTTATGCATGACATTTCGAAATGAGTCCAATGGACCACCACAAACATGAGCCGCGACATTCAATGTCGGGAACTAAAGCAAGTAGGGTGATACACATGAAATGTGCTCGAGAATCCTTCCAATACTTATCCTTCCGGCCACTTGATGTAATTCGAACATGTCCATTTGGGGTGACACCCCTACGGCTGTGTGACTCAACCGCCGCAAGATCAAGGATTTTGTACATGTATATAATATTTATATATACACATATATGATATGATCTTGCTCCCATGTTCTACTATATCAAAAGTATAGCTGACCCGGAAAGATTACGAATTTGGCCGGGAGGATAATTGAGCAACTTTGCGTAGTGCATACCATGCACTGCAGCAGAAGCCGCCTGCTGCCAGAGTCTTGGCTCTCCACCCGCAGCTTGGAAACGGATAAGTTGGAAAGAGGCCTAGTCACGGCACGAAAGGGCTTGCACCGAGTCACAGTTATCCATTTATACACTGACGGAGTTGCTCAATTACACTTGCGGAATTGATTATCCATCTGGTTTTGGTATAAGTTCACCTATATATAATAGCCCATGGTCGCTAAAATAATAGCATCATATTATGATTGGTCTATATAACAATAATCTCATAATATTACTTAGAAGCGCACGGCGGCGACGTAACACACCCCCAAGGGCATGTTGGTTCCCAAACAAAGACAATCAACAAACACATGACCGAAGGATAATTATTTTGACCAGAAGGATGAGCAACCTTAAGTATCTATTCAATGGTAACTTACAAAGGTGTTATGTTTGTCGTTATCATGAACCGTGACATGAACCTAATCGTTGAATTTATATTGAGGCACCACACAATTGCACAATATGAGAACTTGATGTAACATGAATTGAGTCAACGAAATACGACTGCATGCACCACACAACACGCAATGCTGCTGCAAAGCTAATTCCAGCTTAAGCGAAACCAACAACATCAGTGCACACTTAACGAGCACTCCAACACTGAAGGAAAAAAGAGGACTCGAGATGACAATAACATAGCTGTAGACACTCAATCGAAAACACAGACTATCACAATGTCTCCGGTCATTTGATATGCCGGAGTGTATTGTGGTATCCGGTCGTGTTTGAGTTGTCGTGTTGCTGTCACATTTCAGTTTAGTATTTGTTGCAACTGTTTCTAACATGTTCCGTCGATTTGTGCAAGTTGTGAAGTTCTGCATGTGTTTCATAATGTGTTCAGATTGTTTCCACCGTTTCCTAGTCAACACAACACTTTCCACCTGTTTTCAGCATACGATGTTTTACGTTTGCCAGATTTTGGAAGCCTCCAACTGAACAAACAATTTAACCATAACACCGAGTTCTTGGTAAGTGTATGTACACACAAAACGCAATACCTACACAAGCCCAACACCAACACACATCAGACAATTACAGTGTTACAAACAAAAACATATGTGAACTGCATGTAGGTGAAATGTTAGCGCTAATACTTTAGAATTTCGTCGAAAGAAAATGACATCCCGAGAGCCATAAACATAACCTCAACTCAAAAGGTGCAAAGGCATCATCTGTTTTGGTTGCTTCACATGGGTGTTGCAACTTCTTCATCCAATGAAATCCGTAAGGTCCACATCACCCGATCCACTCCCCTGCCATTTTGTATCGTGAAGTGGCGGGCTGTCTTAATGGACAAGGCTACTCGAAACGGTTGACCGAGCTCGCCGGGTGGCCCCAGAGACACTTGAAATGTTTGTTCGAGACTGCTGTTGGCCGCAAAGTTGGTCAAAATGTCTGTTCGAGCCGGATCCGTGAAACGATAGGTGGTCATGCGAAGGAGCAATTGACCACCTACAACATATACATTAGTTCATACACCTACATTTGTGAAGAGCACATAGCTATTCATGCGAAGAAGCAGTTCACAACTGTTGTGCCACATTGCACTCTGACATGCTTTGCTCATACAACATACAATAGTTTTTGCTCTTCCACAGGCAACGGCTCGCTTCTTGGCAGACCACCTACAACGTATACATATGCGATATATATATATATATATATATATATATATATATATATATATATTTATATATATATATATATATATATAAAATATATATATATATATATATATATATATATATATCCGCCACCGTGCCGCCAGGCACCAGTGCGTTTGTTGAGGTAGTGTCGTTCCTCCGTATTCTTAATACCTAATAAGGCCGACCCACCCACCCCCCAATTTTGCTTGACTTGGATTTGTTGTACCGTCCGACAACTCACTTTTTCTTCAAAACTCAGTTCCACGAAACATATGATTTTAACTGGTCTACGGACTTACAAATTCACCCACAATCGTGCCCCCCAAGTGTGGAAAAAGTGACGCCGATTCGTCCCAAAGCATCCCCAAACCTATCAAAAATCACTTAATTCCGCAACATGCGAAAGCTCCTTCTGACACAGTCTTTACTGTACGGGAAGCACATTGGCCTATCCACGGGAGGTCCCAGACTCCCAGAGACCATATAGAAACCGTCACCATAAGAACGACGACACTTTTAACCACTGAACCGCCACACATGACCCCCATAAGTGCAGAATTGTTTCCAAAACAATCCCCAAATGGCGCCCCAAATGAAGCCCGAAATCGATAAAAATCCACATGGCTCTCAACATGGTCCCGACTTTCCCAAAATGATCCCTAATGGCTCCTAAATGTCCCCAAATGACTTTTTCATTTTTCATTTGGACTGCTTAGCGGACGATTCCAAATGAAAAATGAAAAAGTCATTTGGGGGTTATTTAGGAGCCATTAGGGATCATTTTGGGAAAGTCAGGACCATGATGAGCCATAGTGGCCCCCAAATGACCCCCTGATGACCCCCAAATGACCCCCAGATGGCCCCAAATAATCCCCAAATCGCTGCAAAATCGCTCCTTTAACTGATGCCGTTACAATGCAATCGATAGAAAGTGATTATAAGAGACATCGAAAGCCAGGCGTCACAAACAGACTCACAGACCAACCAATCCACTAAGATGTAACAACTGACTGCTAATAAACGGACGTGAATAACGGACATGTCCGACTAGGCACGGTGGCGGGATGCGAAGCTACTGGTATATACATGTGTATATGTATATATATATATATATGGTCACACACCGCCCCAGCACCCATAGGGTGATGACATTACCCCAGCAGGGAGGAAGGCCATCGGGCCCTCCAAAAGGGTTCGAAATACAGATACATTTCAATTATCATAGCTGATGTACAGCCATTTTCGGTGACTGCAACCAAATACCGACAAATATCACCAATACAAAACAGATGTGTGCAGTGTTGTTGTATGTTTTGTAATATGGGTGTTGCGTTAGTCTAGAAGTATATTGCCCTTTTCCTTTGCCCTGCGGGAGAACTCAATGCGTGACCGGCAAGATTATCACGATATTGTCTGCGTTTATTATTGAACTTTCTGATGTATGATTTATATGAGGTTCAGATGTCACGTGTGACTATTGCTATAATTGAGAAGCTGCCGGAGGAGTAGTCTTACCAGGGCAGTCCAACAAGGAAACGGTTTGCCACGGTGTGAGATGATTCCTATGTCGAAAAATGGTTTCCCGACATGGGAAGTGGTGGATGAACTCTGAACCCCTGCGATGGGTAACTTCACGACCCGACCAATGATCATGAGAAGTTATGTTATCCCAAACATTTACTCAAATACAACAACGACAATCATTAGTTGCAAATCATCTTACCTAGATATGCATAGTTGTAAGTCGTGACCATTATTTATACGACTGGTGGAGTTCACCCGGGACACACTTATTACATACTACGGGCAGCAGACCCCATCCCACCCCCCACATGGCATGAAGAGTCAGAACTAGTAACAACTCATGCCTACACCCTGATCACATAAGCAGTGTTTCCCCACCGGGCCAAGAGCGAAACGAACATATAGGAACAACAAATCATATTTGAGCCAAGTCCAACAACTTCACCAAACTCGCACACCACAATGCGGCCCCCATCCAGTGGAAAGCCTGCTGGCTATGAAAGAAAATGCAACTCGTACATGAAATAGAACAATCAGATATTATGAGCCCCATAATAAGAATGAGGCAATTGGTGCTTGATAAACTCCATCTGCAACACAAACTGCACAAACATGTCCAAAACCAGATGATAGAAGATGGAGACCTGAAGCTATGCCCAAATCCTTTGTTTTGGGGACCGTCACCCACTAAGACCACCAGGAAACCCAACATGAGAGCGCAACGGTCCAAGTTACTCGTTATGGCGCCTCGCTGGTCTGAACAATGAGCCAAGATGATGTTAGTATGGTTCTTTGTCGGTGCCCATTTGAAAAACATGGAGCCACAAATTCACACACAACATATAATTGAATAATTGTCGGTTCACACATATTCGACGAATGGTCTAGAACCTGACTCAAGAAAGGCCATTGCAACTAAAATATAATTAATCACTCAGCAACACAGAGTAGCAGGGTTGGCCGGAATGGTTGCTGTATATTTATATATATATATATATATATATATATATATATGAACACATATATATATATGTAAATATGTCAATATGTTTATGAATTCGGGAATACTGGGAATAGAGAACGGCAACCTGTGACATTACATGTTTCTTGACGATGGCTTCAAACATCTCAATACACCCCTTGGGCACACCATATCACTGTATACGGCACGATTTCAAGCAATTTATGTTCTCATTGAAAGCCCCGGCCGGCTGAGGCACAAACTCAGAAGTAAGGCCACGATTTCATGTGTAATTGAGCTCAAGGATATGAGGGTAACTCCTGGGAGTGCAAGCTTTCCGTACTCACCGCCATGGATGTACTGGCAATGCAAGCATTCCATGATTTCTGTGTAAAGGACTTGGGATACGGCATATAAGCACGACCCGTCCACCGGGGCCCGGGCTCGGGCCCCGGTGGACTGTTCCATTTCTCACCTTGGCTTTTAGCTGGGGGGAACCATAGATCAAATGGTTCAGGGATATACGTATAGTTGATACAAATTTTATCTGGATCACTTATTAGATAGCCCGGTTCCTCTACTCATTGTATCTAGACATGAGGAGGGAACAGAGCCCGTGAAGTTACACTTGACTGAATCAGCTTCGGAATCGGCTTAGTCACGAAAGGGCATAAACACAAGTTTGTAAACCAAGTCATTAACAGTTTCAAAACACCATTTGTGGGGGAGGGTGTGGGGGTCGGATAACTGCTGATGTGAGCAGAGAGTGCTGTCGTGCGCTCTTCTCAAATCTTCACACATGCACACCAGCCTTGCCACCCATGTGCGCGTAGAGGGCTCTCTTGAGCGCCGCCTGCAAGGCAGAGAAGCAAGGAAAGATAAGGATGCAGCAGCACAGCGTCCACTCCGAAAGGACTAACACAAGTGGTGGGCAATATACTACATATGTCTAATTCCGAAGACCCCCCAAGTATCTGCTGAACTCTCTACGTGCAGACATCAGCAAGACTGATGCCTGCAAGGCCAATCCTACTGACTACACAGTCTGCAAAGCCTCACCTTACAGAGTCTACCTTAGTAGCTCTATGGTGAGTTGTACCCCACCCCTCCCGCCACGTACCTACTTACTAAATTGTGAACGGTTCATCAGCACTCAGTTACTTGTGAGCCCGCTGCTTGTGGGTGCACTGCCTTGCTGGACCAACCTCTTGCAAGCTGATTGTTTTACAGCCTCCTGTGGGTACCTCGCATCCGAAGGATTCCAGGAGCACCTGGTGCATCCTTATACCACTGTCCCTGGCGTTGAGAGGCATGGGTACTGACACTCGTTTGCAGATGGGTACCAAATGCGCCATCCTGATCATCACATCATCTAGTGCTGATCACCATGCCCATTAAGGATGTACTCCCCTTGTGTCCATTGTTCATTTGATTTTATTGTTCGTTTTAAGCAAATCCCTTGCTGCTCAGTGCTTGTTATGGCAGTTATGCAGGGTTATGCGTGAGCATAGCTCCTGTGTATCCTAGGTGATGGGACTACCTTTAGGTAGTAAGGGCTCACTCACATGTCATTACTCTGGAAAGCTATTTCGAAATTTACCTTACAAAACACATGTGACAACTGGCATGTTAACACTCAATAAATATAAATTATATGTTTGTTACCACACATTATATCATATATTATATATCATATAAATTATATATATGTATTTATATATGGCACACCACAATCTTCTGGTCCAGCATACATATTAGAACAACTAAACATACCCATTTGATACAACTTGTCCACGGCCCACATCCAATGGCGGAGCTGCCGGACGTCAGAGATCAAGAACACATGAACAACTATATAAATACTCATCCTACATGTTTAATGTCACTCACTATGTATCATATGAAGTTGTCTTGTACATGATTACGATCTTATCTTATGTGATATTATGTATTATTCTCACTCATTATGCATGAGTTGTGATCTCGCGAACTATGTATCGTCCAGTAGAACTCAGAAGTCTGTCTAGTAGTGCTCAACGTGCCAGAAGGTTGCAAAATCATTTTAAAATCATATTCATAAGAGCGTAACCCTAACAACCCCAAATGCAAACAAACTACTATATGGGGCGCTCCGGATCAGCTCCGCGATTCAAATTCCTCGCTATGCTAGGGTCACGCCATACATAAATCCAGAATAGACATCCTGGTAAATCTGATCGTAATGCCTATCTCTCTGAAGCATCCTAGTGCGACTCTGGTTATATTCCCGCCAAGCCTTATAAGTGTGCACCTAAATTGTGCTTCTCTCTGGGCAATCATAATGTATAAAAATACCAAACATAACCGAACATAGAAGATGAAAGTAATACCTCAAGGCATAACAAGTTGACGAAACAATGCAATTCACCCGAAACTCATAAACCTACTTGGGAGATTGTACGCATGAAATATTCAATTACGACAACTATATGCAACTAACTCAAACCTATGATGAACACAATCGTTCATACTTTGGGACTTTTTCGAACGATCCTCATTTCATGTATGGACTATTATTATTTACCAACTGTTCGCCTAATCATTCTCAAGTGCAGCACTTGTAACCGAAGCCTGATTACATATTACATACGCATTTCGTTGATGGGACACCGGAGGGAACGCCCTGGGGCTAAGCAATGGCTCTGAATGATACAAATACCAAATGCATGTTTTCTTGATGTTTGAACACCAGCAAGGTGTACAAGGAAATACAACTAATTACTGCCTTCGTATAGGTACACCGGTACACTCTATTACACGTCATGCAAGTTGTGTAAAGTGTATCATGTATTGCTTCTACAATAGCCAATGGGGCGGGCTGTATACTAAGTCTCTGGGCCAAGAATGAGCAAAAACGGATGGCCTTGACATACATCAAGTTGTCACCCACCTCACACGAATGCGGGCTGCAATGCATATCTCTCTCACACGATTGGCGCCGCATTGCATATCTATATCTATATCTCTCTCTCTCTATATATATATCCTGTGTTTTGATTTGTGTGGTCTTGTAGCGCCATATCCCTCAGTCCTTTGCTTGCTCTCTGTGGAGCTGATCTTCAAAAAACAACCAGAAGCAAGTCTTTGTGATGCTGCTTCACACAACATACAATTACGAATGTTGAAAACCGAGCCCGCAACCATAACTGGTCGAAAGGTTTGCTCAACATGTAATCAACTTTGGCCCGACATCGGGCCACCAATACATTCACAAATAATGCTATTGCCAAGGCTCTGTACTGATGGAGTGTGAACCCAATGATGAGCCCAAGTGCAAACAATGTGTTTAGGGGTTGCACTGAATATCTGAAGGACGGAATTCAAAACCGCTTCAGATAGTTGCTCGATCATGACCAGCAACCTTGTATGATACATGTATCTATATACATATATATATACACATATGAACCGGCAATCCTGACGAATAAACCCGCGATGCTCGCAATAATAACCCCCACACACTGGATGAGGTTTTTTGCACCATGCATGGGATTTTGCTAATCCAAGCCTGCGGTCATTTGATTCGATTGCCTTGAGGGTATATTAATCTATGGCGGTGGGGAAATATTTTGAATGAGTTTGCCATCCCTTCAGGGATGGCGCACAGAAGGTAGGGTATGAGCCGCAGTTCCTGTGCCGCTTCGGCGGGGAAAGGACGGGATCCAAGGGACGCATGGATGACTTAAGCTTCATTTTGATCCTATCAAATTTGATGCACAAGCGCAGCACTTCAGAGACCTCCCATTTCAACCATCCCGCGCCCAGTTCCCATTTGCCATCCAATAAAACAAGGAGTGGTGTACGGGCAATTTACATGTCTGGAGCATGTTGGCTTCGTCGATTCAAAATACAACTCACTGAATAACAATCTCAAAGGTAGGGCGCTCCTCTACACAGAACGAATCAACAACTATATACAAACAACGATCAATCGCAATAGGGCGACCGGCTAGTAATCAAAAGTGAGCGGTTTCATGTTTAATGTATTGTTTTTACACACATATAAAAGTAGTGCATATTTTTCTCTCGGAGCGAAATATACAATAGTGTATGTACATATTTGGAGAATGTAGCCTTGTGGTAACGGGCAAGAGCACCCACCGTGAAAGAAGTTTGTGGCCTCCCCAACCCGCACAAAAGACTCCACAAAGCACACAGCGGCGCTGCCGAAGGTGGCCGAATCCCCTTTGCGACGGCAGCCCCAAAACGCACACACCCTTACTTTTTAGGCTTGGAGTCGGTAAATGCAGCAACTCAAACGCAATTGACTAAATGCGGCTGGCTAGGAAATACATTGGATGGCAACCCTGGTCCTATTTTGTGCCATCTACATACTTACGTGGTAAATACTTTCACAATTCTCAACTCCCTGGACGGAGTGCCCTGGGACTAAGCGCTGGCTTTGGATGCCGCGAGCAACAACTGGGACTTGTGGTCCGATTTTGAACCCCCGGAGGGAGTGCCCCGAGATCATCCAGTGACATGTATAATACAATACTATACTAGAATAAAACGGAATCTCATAGCATACATGTACTGTATATACTCCTATATACGTCTAGTTGCTTTTATTTGATTGCACATTATTCGCAAGTGCCTCCTTAGCTTTTCCCACCCTTGGAAAGACTTCCACCACTCAATAACATGATAAGGCACTGTGAAAGTATGCAGATAGGAGTAAATACACAAATATCTAATGGTATTGTGAAGGCCTCTTAACCTGTTAGGGTTAAGCATAGAATGAGTGATCCTATCTGGGACAACCTTTGGACTCCACGGGGGCCACGCTCCCAAAAAGAGGATGGAGGGAGTCTATATATATATATATATTTTTTTTTTGTTTTGTTTTGCATGTCTTATGAAAGTGTCCACATCCATCCAGCTTTGCCTAGGACCTCTCACTTACACTCTGCGGGTCTGCAACACCCTACCCACTGTAAGAGCTAAAGTTAAGGGAGTTGAGGCAGTAGGTGTTCTACTTTAGTCAGAGCCACTATCAAACCCGACATGTGATAATTTTGAACTGTGCTAAGAACTGAAGTCTTTGTGCATCTCCCCTTCACTGGTGGCAGAGGACAAATCACCCTGTTGGTACCTATAGAAGCGAACTAGGGAATCAATTTAGCTCTGAACATTGGATACAACACTAGTAGTGCTTATAAGGCCGGTTGGGAAACCCTTGAGGTGCCTTACCAGCCTCAGAAGCTTGAGGACTAAAGTTAAGAGGACCATACCTGTGTGGAACACAGGGGTCGAAGAATTTGATAAGCTTATTCACTGCAGTGGCACCACGGGCAGTGCAAAAGTAGACACCTCCATACAATGTAACCGTATGAGTGGGCTGAGTAAATATGTTACCTACTGTGTAAGATATGTGGTTGGCTTCAGGAATACAAGGTGACTCCAGAATGTCAAAGATATGTTTAGCATTTATAGAGACTGACATACTACAATCAGCACAGAAAATTATGGTGTATTGCGTAATGCAGCAACGCGAAGACTTGGTACAAGCTAACTTGATTTGAAAGCATTTCGTGGCTGAAGGCCTCCCCTCTATTGCCTTTTTATTACGGTTCCTGTAAGGAAGCTGCTTCGTGACTGCTAGGAACCTCTCTTGAATAAGATCAAGGTTACTAATAAAGCTAAGAATAGGCTTGGTTCTGACGGCCGGAACTTTATGAATGTCAGCACGTGCACCTGCCATAAAATCAGCCTGTTGATTTCCTAAAACATGCCATTGCTGCACCCACACAGGGGGCTTTATCCATTTTTTTAGGGTTCGTGTCAGTATGACTAGGCATCCGCCGCAGGAAGCCGCCCCTGGAAGCCGTCCCTGGAAGCCGCCGTGACAGCATCCAGTCGCGCGCCCCGGGACCGGGCTCCTTCACTGTCGACCTCATTTGGGTCGCACAGGGTTCCTACCTTAGTGCGGGACCTGGAAGCCGCCGAGACAGCATCCGGCTTCCCGCCCTCAGGTCGACCCCAACCTTGACGTCACTAGCTCCCAAAGCGCACTGGGGTCCTAGCTTAGAGCGGGGCCTGGAAGCCGCCGAAACAGCATTCGGTTTCCCGCCCTCAGGTCTGACTCCAACCTGAACGTCCCAAGCTCCTAACACCGATCTCGGTTCTTGTCGTTCTTGTCTTTCGCCTTGCCTTTGCCCCTCGTCTTGTCTCTCCGCTTCCCATCGCCCTTCTGCTGTCCGCCTTTGCCTCGAACATAGTTCTCGCGTCGGTAGTCGCGATGGGGACCGTATGCGCGCTCGTCTCTCCTTGGGGCTCCACTCTCGCGAGCCCGAGTCGCTGCCGCTGGAACGGTCCCGACTGCGCCGCCGCTTCTTCTTGCGGTCCCGGGACCCGCGACGAGTGTCCTCGTCATCTGACATAACCAGGCGCACTGCAGAGTCAAGCGGAGGACGCTTCCCGAACAGGCTGACCCGCCTGTGCAGCAGCGGCGTAGGGGTCAGCCGAAGACCTGATCCATCCGGACCATTGCGCTCCCGGGCTACTCCCCCTCCAGACCCACCAGGGTGACCACCAGAAGCCGCCAAAACTGCATCTGGCGGGTCACCCCGAGGGGCCCCAGCTGAGGTGGGGGCCCCCGACTTAACCGGCGCTGTGCACCGGCCGTCGCCAGGCTGACCTGCGGGGTGCTCCGATAACAGCCGACTGCCCCACTCTGCCAGGGAGTGACCCAAACTGTCCT
>Ga0099797_100314_pt1 | contig 32111 bp, 15 predicted proteins | sample Uncmet_Sort48C_1_FD_89871 | JGI IMG/M metagenome (GOLD analysis project Ga0099797, IMG submission 89871) | Marine eukaryotic communities from CALCOFI LINE 67, Pacific Ocean - C012_Sort48C_1 | ecosystem: Environmental > Aquatic > Marine > Oceanic | place: Pacific Ocean: Monterey Bay | collected... | reverse complement strand
GAATGCTGGATGTTTCAATTTGAGTTAGTCTTTTGGAATACAAATCTGAAAAATAGAGACAAAAATCCTGTCAGGGAGTACCAATCTGAAAAATAGAGACAAAAATCCTGTCAGGGAGTACTTATCTTGTGACTGATCGGAATCCTGCGACTCAGAGTCATCTTAAGTTGCTGCTCATCTTGTGTCCGTTTTTTCTCAAGAGTCAGCTTTTTCTCAAGAGTCAGCTTGTTCTCAAGAGTCAGCTTTTTCTCAATTTTAATCATGGCCAAATTCCCGCAAAATGTGAGTCACCCGGACCTAAAGCGGTAGGATCCTACAAAAAGCCGCACATCTCACGCGAAATGGCGCTTTTTCAAGCTCGGCCCAACTGCTGTGAAGGCTGCGTCTTTTTTGTGCTTGTCGGTCCAAAATGGGGGTCTTTCAAACCAGAATACCTGTGAAACAACGCTCTTTCAAATCAGAAAACGAACACTCTCACGTCCACGACATTCAAAAGCATATTTGTATCCGATATCGATGCAGGATAACTTACTTGTTGTACTTGTCGTGTTCTTGACTTTAACCTTGACCACAATGGAAAAAATATAATTTTTTTGAAATTTGACCTGAGATTTGAAATCTCTCAAACGGTGATGATCTACGGGCTCAAAAAAGTCCGACTCTGAACGATCAGATTGAATTCACCAGCAAACGAATGACATTGTCATGACACATGTGCTCACATGTGGACATCTGTAACACATTCTTTGAGTCTTGCTTTCATGTTCCACCCATTCATGGGCAAAGAAGAACCGTTTTGCGCATCTGCACCACATTGTGGGCGCAGAATTATGCTGCAATGCGTATATGAATCTCGGCACAGGAATGATTTCTTGGAAAAGGTATGAATCTTTGAAGAGGCATGCATATCTAGAAAAAACACGAATCTGATGACTCTATTTCGGTTCTTGTGAGGACACGTCGAAGACGCTCCTTGGTACATTCAATTCAATTTGATTCACTATTCAAATCACTCAGCATTCAATTCAGAGCCGATTGTGACTCAGCTTTTTAGATTGTAGTCATATTCAGTCTCGTGACTTCGTCAATGAGTCTCATGGCTTCGTCAATGAGTCCGGCTTTCTTGACTGTGATTATATTGGAAGGTTGTGACTTGGAAGGATTGACTCTGGCTTTCTTGACGCTGATTTCGTCGTCAAATAAGGCTGGCCTTCTTGAGCGGCGCCTGGCTGAAATTTCTTGACGATGGCTGGCCTTCGCCGGCCCTTCCGGTACAGACAATCAGACTCGAATCTGAGGCTGCCTATAAAATTAACGATTTCCTATGACTTGAAATCCTTGGTGGTATGAGAATACTTATCCTGAAATATTTCATGCTCTGCAGCAAAATCGACCTACAATGAATATGTCGCGTAACAACGCAAAAGAAATATGAATCACATGAGGATCCCGCAGATCCGCATGGGGATCGGGAACGTATTCACTTCAAAACTTTACTGATTGGAATTGAATCGGATCCCGATTCCCGATTTGATCAACATCATTGAACAACCTGGTCCTTTCTTATTTGATACGGCGACTGAACTACCTCCCAAACTTACAAATCCCAAAACTGATCTTTTCTTTTCTTGACCTTCATTTTCTTAGCCTAAAAATGGCGCTCTCATGAGTCATGTCCTAAAAATGGCGCTTATCAGACATGTATCAGCATGCCGGACGATGTAGGGATTACTCGAGATCTGATTTCGGAACTTGCGAAAGTATGTGAGTCTGCCATGTATTGGCATGGCAGACATTTTTTCGATTAGAGAGCAATAACTATGGCAATGATTGTTTCGCTTAGAGAGCATATCAGTCAGACTTTTTTTTTCATTCTCAGAGACATGATTTCGTATCTGCAAAATCTATTTCGTTTCAAAACTCGTCATGATTGTTTCAAAAAATGCAAAGAACGTTACTTCGTCAACATTGTAGTCTGTAGGGCCCAACAGCCCTACACCAGTCCAAACTTTTTTTTGATCCACTTTTGATTGATTCCCTTTTCATTCATGATTTTCATTTGTCAAAATCAGCATTCCAATTCGCCATTGTTTTTCATGTGGATTTCTTGCATGTGATAAGTATGTCCCTCCTCTTCACTTATTTTCTTCCAAAATTCCCGATCTTGTCTTGTATGCACCTTCAGTTTTGTTCACCTATTTACTTCCCTTGTTGCTCCCCCCGTACACATTTCTATCGCCATCTCCACTCAACTATCTTCACAAATGCATCCTCCTCTTCACTTTTTTGTAAATTCAAAACTGAATTTTTCCTCCTTGTCACGTTTTTTTTTTTTTTTTTGATTCACTTATCTTGTTCCTTGTTTCTCTCCTCTACCATATATCTGTCAAAAAATAGTTCTGACTCACTCCCTATCTTCCCCCTTGCCCTGATCTTCCCACCTGGTTTTCCAGTACCGAAACTCCGCTGCAAAATTCTCTAGCTCCTCCTGCTCTTCTGGGGACAGAACGCCCCCGAGCTTGTCATAAGCAACTCTCTCCAGGTTTTGACAGAATTCACTTCGCTTCTCATCTTGGAGGATGGCCTCCAACTTGTCATCCTGACCGGTAGCATCGATCGTTCCATATAGTTTTTGCTTGTCATGGTCATCTTGATCATCCAGGAACATCTTTATTGCATCCAGCCGCTTTTTCGGAACAACCCCATCCAGCTTTTCATCCGATACGAAATCTTCCCAGCCGTATTCTTTCAATTTCGCAACAAGATTTGTGGACTCTTTGAGCCTTTTTCTAGCAGCGTCATTCAACAAAATATCAATAAGGAGTCTTTCGATTTTTTTCGTCGTTATCCATAATCAAAGCCATCAATCGAAAAGATTTCATTTGATTGTTTTTCGCGTGCTCGTGATTTGTTAATGACCCACTTGAAAGATCATTTGAAAGCTCACTTGCAAGATTGTTGATATCTTTCTGAGACATTGGAAAAATTTCCATTTTCGTTTGGGGATTTTCATTTTTGTTAGTGCTGGGCAGATTCTTACCTTTCGAGTGAGTTATTTCATTTTCAAACACAAAGCCAGCCTGGGCATCACCGAAATCACCTGCTTCTTTCTGAGGACATTCCTCATCCTCTGAACATCTTCCCTCCTCTGAACATTGAGTTCCCACAAGAAAGGAGCTCAAGGCTTCGGCAAGAGATCGCCCGCACGAACTTTTTTGCGCCACATATTTCACTAGTTTCGCATGTTGATCGACCAGTTTCGCGTGGTGGCGGTTAAAATTATCGCAAACGTGGTTGAACAGTGGTTTCGGATGGTGACGGTTAAAATTATCTGAGCTTTTGCTACACTCACAATGATCTGGAGGATTTTTGCACTCACAATGATCTGGGGCATTCTGAAAAAACGTCTTCACGTGTTTACCTAGAGCGTCATCGGTGTTCTGAAGATTTTTATCATCGATCTTCTCAGAACCTGTACCATCGCCGTAAGTACTATCCAGCTTCAAACCCCACCCATTCTCTTTCAACCATTTGACCAAATCTGGCTTCACATACAGCCTCAGCCGGGAATCTTGGTTCATTTGGATGTCGGATAAGAGTAGGAGGATTTTGTCTTGCGTTTCCAATGTCTCCCCTAAAATACAATTCACCCGCTCTTCTTCACTCCGTTTTCTTTTTTCATGAGCGCTACAAACCGCACAAAACCAGAAAATGGATGCCTCGACTTGTGTCAGAATGTGGCTTGACAAGACATTTCGTGTCATTTGTTGGAGCGATGACGGGCGGTTTTTTGTGATTGTCGGAATTGTCGGATTTAGGTTATTGTTATTGTTGTTGATATCCGTAGTAGCCGTTGGTGTATTTGACATATGGCCGTTGTTCTTCGTCGCGAAACCGGGAGCAATGATTGGCTTGTTCTTCTCAATTCGAGCTTTATGCTCAGCCACCATTGGGTCCGTGGTCAGGCTGTGATGACTTTTCTTCGACGATGAGAGTTGTCGACCTGCAAAGGGGAGCTCATTAACATGAGCAGTGACCTCAAAGTCGCCGTCTTTATCTCGTTTCGTGATAACAACGGTTACTGGAGGATCTGGATTAGAAGGAGCACAATGCTTAGAATCATCTTTGAGATTCAAAACTGCTCCTGTTCTGGTTTTTGTAGAACGTGTGATACCAGCGGGTGGGCAGTCTTTTTGGTCCATGTCGATATTATTGTGATGGAAGTCGTTATCATTCAGAGGAATGTAACTGTTCTGGCTTTCGGGAATAGCGTTCAAGCTGCCGGGGTTCTTGATTTCGGGTGTGAGAAAGTTTTCTGCGATGAGAGAACTTGTAAGGGAGGCTGTAGTGGGTTGAGACGATGAATCAATGGAACCAGACTTAACAATTGTCGGCGAGTTACCAGTCGGGGAAAGCAAGTAACTATCCAGTAAGGATTTGTCTTGAGACCAAACTTTCACCACATGTGACTCACCTGAGCCATCTTCACTGGGCGGAAAAATCAACTCCATCGAACGTGTTGTTGGTATGATCTGGTCTGTTGGAACAACAGCAGCAGCAGGGGCTATGAAGTGCGGGGTAATCTGCTCTGTTGGAACAGCAGCAACCAACTTCGTACTATCCGGAACGATACTGGCATCATCTTCAATAGTATGCCAGCGTCCTGCACCGGAAGGATCAAAATGCCCCACGTTGGTGAGTTCAGATGAGTCAGGCGAACCATGGTGAGTTCCAGATGAATCCTGTGGCTGGCTGAGTACCTGTGGAGTGCCTGGTTGCGTACCTTGAAATTGAGTCCCTTGCTGAGTCCCTCCAGAGCTTGCAGTCGTAGACCGTGCGTCGACCGTATAGGTTCTGTAGATCGCTGACTGTGCTGATTGAGCTGGACCTTGAAAATGACTTTCCGGAGGATTGAAATTCGGATTGAAATTCGGACCTGGTCCAAATGCGATTGCCTCCACTCGGTATGGAGACATGATGGTCCCAGAGAGGACAGATAATGGAATGATGGTACGGGAATACGTCATTTTGCGATAGAGGAGTGAGTCTCAAAATCGTCAGAGACAATTCTAATAGAAACTCGTAAATTCGTCAGAATCCAGAAGCTTCGAGATAGATGTCGAGGACAACACTTTTCTCAAAGAATCGAACAAACTGTGGAATAGAATCGAGAAAATGAAAGAAGAAAAAGTCAACTCATATTTAGTGCCTTGCTGGCCATGCATCCTTCCTCGCAAAACGAAACCGCCGAAGAGAAAACTCCTTTGAATTCATCCGCTAGAAAGGGTCACATCAGAATCATATGCGAGAAAAATCCGAGAACGGAACGGCCAATTTAAGATTGCCGAACAACCACGAAGATGCTGCGTGTTACATGCATATCCTTCGAGAGGAAAAGACATCGGATGTTTTTTACTGCAATCTTGACTATGTCATGAGTTCATGTCTCTTGAACAAAAACTAGTTTTGACTTTTTTGACTTTGAGCCGTTGCCTACGCAGCGTAGGGTACGCTGCGTATTGCACAATTTTTGAGCCTAACTTAAGCTCTTCGACTAAATTTTGAATTCCAATGAATTCAGCACAGATCTGAAGGATCTGGCAACGTTTTTCTATGGTATTCTAATGTGCGAAATACTTACTGTTGACCAGTAGCAGTGAATATGCGAAATTGATCACTGATGCAAAACGTCATAATCGAGATCCAGCAGCCTGATGAAGAAGAGGACCCCTCTGCTCACCTGCAACCGCATGAATTTAATGAAGAAGAGAACCTCTCAAGCTGGAGCTGCATGTTGGCTCACAATGCAACGCACCAAACGACGCGCTGATCGAAGGATCCTTGCTATGCAGTATGTTTTTCTAAGTTTCGGACAAAACTAAAGATAATCATAATATGAGGATACAAATGAATTCTGGTAGGCCAGAACGCAGCTGCTTTTATACGTCTGAAAATTTCAAAATTTCAAAATAAACACTCACAATTTACAAAATTCATTGACCAACATCCGGATCAGTCTTCTCATCTCCCTCCTCGCGAGCTTTTCTATCTAGTTCCTGTCTCTTATCATCCAGCTCATCAGTAATTTTCTTCTCTTTATCCTTTTTCTTGTCATCCCCCTCATCTGCAATTTTTTTCGCTTCATCAGAAGCATCTGGAGTCTTCTTCTCTTCATCAGAACTGGAAGCATCTACCTTTTTCTTCTCTTCATCCGAGCCCTCTGTATCAATCCCAAATGTCCCTTCCAACTCTGTTCTAGCTGCCTTGATGTCTTTTCTGGTTATTTTTTTCGGTTTGTCTGAAAAAAAAGACTCTTTATCCGAAAAGAAGGAGTCACTTTCCCCTTTTTGTACAACCTCATCACGAATTTTCTTTCGCCTGTTATCATGAACCACGTTTTTCTTCGAGATATTCTCAGGACTCTGCTTCGCTCTATTACTCTCTCGATTCAGTTTCTCAGCCCCTGTCTGAGGCTGTTTTGATTCCGTTTCTGGATTGTCAGTTTCCGCATTCTTTTCGGTCTTCGTCTTCTGATTCTTTTCCTCTTTTGTCTTCTGAGCTTCATCGGGATTCTTTTCCTCCACTATCTTGTGACTCTTTTCCTCCCCTGTTTTCTGACCGTCTTCAATGTCATCTTTGTTCATCTCACTCCAAAAAAGAACCATTTTGCGTGCTAAGGAGAAAGATTCGCCCACAATTTCGCGGTAGTCCTCAGGCCGTTCTGCTTTCAGCCAGTTTTCGAAGTCTTGCAGAGATGGTTGTTCTTTCTCACTAGATGGCTCTTTCGTATCTTTCTCCTCCTCTCCTCCTAGAAGGCTCTTTTCGATGATTCCCTCTCCTCGATTCGTTTTCAGTCCCCCCACATCAGAGACTCTGACAGAGTCATTCCCCATCTTTCCCCTAATCTTACTTTCCTCACTCATCACAATCTCCCGTATCGCTTCCACCAGCTTATCCGTTTGCATTTTTTCGACAAGGTTTTGCGTCTTCAATATCATTTGCAATGATTCTCGCATAGTAACCATTTCCATTTTTCTTTTCATCACTCTTTCCTTCTCTTTGAAAATCTCTATCATATCCCTTTTCATAGTTTCTTCCTTTTTACGTAGTCTCTTCCTCAGTTTTTGATTCCTTATCATCCCCTCTTCATGCTCTTCGACCATTTCTAGTTTTCTTTTGCGGATTTTTGCCCATTCCTTGTCTTTCTCTTCCAAGAATTCTTCTCTTTCGTCCACGAATGCTTCTTTTGCGTCTAGGAGTTCTTGCCAGTCTTTCGCGAAATCTTCTTTCGTCAATTTTTTATAGAGTCTTTCTTTTAATTGTTGAGCCCGTGTTATGTGATAGTCGCGCTCTAAGTCCATTTTTCTTTTTTTCTCTTTGAGGGCTGCTTTTTGTTCTTGGTTCTCCTTTAAGACATCTGACGCATCCTTTAAGAAATTTTTGTTCTCTTCCAAGATTTCTACTTTTTCTTTTGTGAATACTTCTTTGTCTTGCTCGAGTTCTTTTTTTTCTTGTTCGAGTTCCTCCTTCTCTTTCGCGAATTCTTGCTTCTCTTGCTCAAGTTCTTCCCTCTCTTTCGAGAATTTCTCCTTTTCTTTCGCGAATTCTTCTTTCATCGCTTCCAAATTGGTTTGTTGTTGATCCATATCGAGTTTGCGTTCCTGAATTCCCCGCAGCAACCCCCCCACCAGATTCATGTATTCCTCACGTTCTTCCGCTTCCTTTTCTCGCTCTGTTTTTCCCTGTAACTGTTGTCGTTCACCGCCAGACTTGTCAAGAAATCCCTGCAAACTGAAGTATATGACGTAGAATATCACGGATAGATGAAGGACTTCACGCGGAGAAGCTGGGTATTGTTGTGAGTCTTGTTTGGCTGTCACTTCCCGCGCGGTAGTATCGTGGACTTCCGGCGCAGTACTACGTTGAGTAGCTTCTCGTGGGGTTGGTACCAGCGAGATTTGATCGTCCGTTGTTGACATTGATGTGCGAGCGTTGGTTGTGGACATTGAAGTTTGGTCTCCTTTAAGTTTATGTTTTACTTTTGGTTTTCCTAGCCTTTGACTATCCATGTCATTGTGTTCGCCATTGGACACGCTTGGGGCAGCGCTCTTCGATGGAATGTCTTCTCGTTGATTAGCACTGACAGGAGACTCTAAATTTGGAGTGTGAAGGAAATTGCTATCAACGAACGGATCGCGCGTTGGAAACGCTGGATCATCTGTAACAGGGAAAACGCCGCTAGTTCCTGTAGAAGGGAAAACCGGGACAATACTGGCGATTAACGTGGAAGATCCTGAAGATCCCTGAACGGCTTGTGCCACCGCAGGCCGCGGAATATAAGCAGGTCCCTGTGGAAAATTCGGAATCTCGATAGCACTGACCGCGTGAACCGCGCAGAGCGCGGCACTTATACAGGCTCGAGACATTATCACGATAGAAATCAAACACAAACAAAGACTGTCAAAGACGCACTCTTTGAACGCCTGTGAGTTTTTTTTTCATTGAAAATTGGCAACCGTTTGAGTCTTGTTTCGGGGTTCATTCGGAGATTTGAGAAATTGCTGAAGGAAATATCAGTTGAATGCCTCTGCAACCTGCTCCGGAAAAATGACACATGATGAATGCATTGCAAGAAAAGAAGAAAAGCCAATATGTGCTTGCCCAGGCCCCAATATGACTGTGACTGTCCTCGAAAAAAAGTTAAACGCAGAGAGAAAGTCCGTGAATCATGTGCCGAACGCCCCTTCTCGGAATCATATGCCGAACACTGTCTGTCAACACGCAATTGAACTCAAATTCGTTACCACTGCAGCAGTCTTGACAAAATCCAGATCTTCTTGACAGAATCGAAATCTTAGTGGCAACATCGAACATCCTGTTTCTATAGGAGTAGACTCATACAATGAATTCGGTTTTTCAAATCATCAAAGAAAAACTTTTGTTACCATGAAGGTAGCCGAGTGCCGACAGATGACTTTACTTTAGCTTACTCTGTAGAGTAACTCTAGTTTCAGCCATATTTTTTTTCTAGTGCGCCAAAACATGTCTGTCAGCTCTTACTTCTGTCATCTGTCATCTGTCAACTCGTACTTTTGTCATCTGTCAGTCTTTAAACTGTCAGCTTCTGAGTTTAGCTTGTTCTTTTGGTTGAGCTTGTTCTTTCGAAGAATGCGGCTTTGTTCCCAAATAATTTGGAAAACCCTCCCAACAATGCATGGTAAAAAATGACTATGAGCGATGTAATCGAAAAAAAGCCAAAAAAATGCAGAAATGAACCCACTCAAAAATGAATCTGATTGCACACAACAACAGAAGAATAAAGCTACACGGCTACAGAACCTGATATATCAGAAATTTACACTCAGATTGAGCCCGATTATAACACGACTCCACCTGAGAATTCAATACAAATGTACATGATTAAGTGATCGCAAATGGAAATGATCGCAAATCATAATGAAAATGATCGCACAAAACGGAATGTTGAAGTCAAATTTGCACAAATTGCGCAACGCAAATTGCACAACGCCACTGATTAAAGAGTCCAAAACTGAATTGACATTGAAATTGTCATTGAAATTGAATTGCAGTGGTCTGTTGAAAAGAGATCTGTAATGATTCATGAGTCCAAAAATTCTAGTATGCATCATGCATGCCCCGTCACCGGCAATAATCTTAAATCTTCATGAATCACGATCCACTGTAAGCAACTAAAAAAATCCACATCTTGTTTTCTTTGCCACAAATTCCATTCCAGATACCTTTTTTTTCCCAGTGTTCTCCATCCATGATCCATCGTCCACATCACATACATCACATGTTTCTCTTCAATTTTTTTCCCAGTGTTCTCCATCCACATCACATGTCTCTCTATCACATGTCCCCTTTTCAGTTTTCTTTTTTTCTGTGATCCTCAATCCACATCCCATTGGAATCCACTCTTTTTTTCCATTGAGTATCCTCCACTCATATCCTTTTTCATCATTTTTTCAAATATCCTCCCCTGTCACTGTCTAACCTGATCAAAAACCTACATTGTTGAGCATGACTCTCAACATCATTTCCCATGAACTCCAAAACTGAGATACATCGCCCACGAAATCACTTTTTTTCTTCTGTTCGTCTGTTGATGCGCCTGTAAATTTTGTCTGCCCATTCTTCGCCTCTCTCAAATATTCAGATAGATCACCAGCGAAATCAAATCTTGTGGAGTCAAAACTTGCCTTCTGATCTCCTGTCGATGCCGATGAACCGTCTTTCATCAATGATCCTTCTTTTGCCTTTTCTGATTCTGTCGATGTATCAGCTTTTGATTTTGGCGATGAAGTGCCTTCTTCTGCCGATGAAGTATCTTCGGTCGATTCTGTCGTTGAAGAGCCCCCTCCCCCTGAACGAAACAAATTTTCCAAACTTCGTCTCTTCTCTTCCAAACTTTGCTTCTTCTTTTCCAATTTGAATTGCGACCAAAGATGCCACAATGTATCGACGTTTCTTTTGTACGTGTCTCTGTTTTTCACCCGGTCTCTCATTTCGTTTAAAGTTTGGTCTAGATTGAAGTTCATCGTATTTGTTACGATTTTCCCCTCTTTGGATGAATAACGGATAGTACCGTATTCATGAAAAATCCAATCTCTGAATTCTGAGAGTTGTGGTAATTCTGAGAGTTGAGGCGTTGTTGTGTCTTTCTCTGGCTTAATTTCTTTTAGCAAGTAGTTTTCTTTTTGTTCTATGGTATGGGCAATGTCTGACTTTTCTGCGTTCTCAGATTCTTCGTCAGCTGTGTCCGCGGAGCTTTCAGATTTTTTTAAATCACCAACAATATCTGAGTCATTGTCTTTCTCGCCCTTGGTGGTGTCAACTTTTTTGTCTGTATCATCCCTGTCTTTGTCAATGGCCTTTTTGTCGATGGTCTCCTCTTTTTTCTCAACAATGTTGTCCTGATCTTTGTCAATGTTGTCACCTCCCAAAATTCGATTCTGTTCCCTCAAAAATTCTTCATTTCTTCTCAGAAGCGCGATTTCTGTTTCCAAATTATCGATACACTCATTTAGTGCGGCTGTATATTTGTTCATGACTTCTGTTTGTCTCTCTTGCACTTCAGTTCCTTCCCACATACCGTGATCCTTGCCCCAATTGTAGGCGATGTAGAACCACCCCGCAAACCAAGCCAGGTCCCACAAAGCGTCGGTCACGGTGCGACCGGCGTTCTCAACTGTTTTCGCGCCTTTTGTAAAGGTATTCGCTGTTTGCTGGAAGAGATTCTTTTCATGTTCTTTTTGTTTAGAATCTGAATTGGGGTCGTTGATGAGAGTATGCATTTCTTCGAAACAATTACCGGTCTGTTTTGGAATAGCTTGCTCTGACTCGATCGGTGGAAAAACCGAATTCAAGTCGCTGGCAATCAAACTCGCTGTGGCAGAAGCTTTTGCATTATGATTCTGATCCATATCCAAAGGGTTTGCCGCAGCCTTGTCATCAAAGAGTACAGATGACTGGCCTGCAATCGCTCGTGGAGTTGTATGTTGTGCTGGAAAATTTGGAATATTTGGAATCTCGATAGCTTCGGCCAGACTGATAGTTTGAATCAGCACGGCGTGCTGCACGCAAAACGCGGCGAAAGGAGAGGTTTTGGTCATGGCTTTCTTCGACATGGTTGCCATCGTGACTTCAGAATGTCTCAGATAACTCCCAAGGAAATTGAATGCAATTCGTGACACAATTGACGTTCAATGTTTCATGCGCAAAATGGCTCAATGTTCTATGGCATAGACTATGCGTAAAACGTGCCGCAGTTTCTGTTTGTAACTTACTTGCGGGCGGTAATTTGGTTGCGAGAATGATGTGGTAACTGTTCGCAGTTTCTGTTTGTAACTTACTTGCGAGAACGAGACAGTAACCTCAGAGAGGAAATTTCTCTTCTTTAACAATCTGCCTGAGAGGCAGAATTCGCTCAAATTAAATGAGAATGATGTTGAATGAGAAGAAAAATCGCCTTGAAAACTAATGAATGAGAAGAAGAAGTCGAGACTTGAAGCCACGAATTGAATCACGTCCTCAGCATATCACTCATGCACAGACTTTGTCGAAAACTCTGTGTGTAAATCGCCTGAGAATATCGGAATTGTGATGTTTTTTGATGAATCGGATTTGATATTTCGCGTGTTATTTTCGGAAATGCTTTCCCCAATAGAGTCGCCATATAATGATGAAAAAAACGAAACAATATTGCGCCGACAATAATTGTAATCATGGATATGAAGACTTGAACTGAGTTCAGAATCAAATGAGTTTCCTATGAACACGGCTTTACCTCATGTGGACTCATATACATGCAGCAAGTCTCTTCAAGTTAGGCGCGTGAATGAGTACTGTCATGATATGCATAATGCTTGCTCCCATTGTGGCGATCAGAAAAACCTCCTCGAACACGTTTTGAAATATCTCATCCGATTCAATTCAATTCCGAATCCATGGCATTCAATTCAGTTGAGCCTAAGCCTTCAACTCGAAGGCGGACGCATAAGATAATTAGTCAGATTCGTTTGCCATCACATTATGATTTGCGAACTGCCCACGTGACACATGTCATCTTCCACCTGTTCGCGTTGCTCCGTAAGATTCGATCGTGAGACTCAGAGTACTGTAACGTCTCGCCTTACTGGCGGGACTAGTGGCAGCTATTCCGATATCTCGAAACTCGGAAAATACCAGATATCCAATTATTTCTATGGTCTCAAATGCAACGAGAAAAGCCATGAAATCCAACGAAACTCTATTGAAACTCTTCCAACAACGCCGCACCGCTTGAATCAGCTGCGAATCTTTGCAGCCTACAGGCTTTGCGAATCTATGCAGGGTCGTCGACTAGAACTGCACTGTAATCAGTGTGATGATCAATCCAAAAGATAACTTCATTTGGAACTATACGTTGCACTACCACCCGGAAGAGGGCACATCGTGTGCTGCTTTACGTAGAAGTTCGTCAGTGTCGATGAATAGCTCACGCCCTGGCGCCGCGACAGAGTGATATTGTGTGACAATCTGTCGCCGAATTCTCCCCAGTGGACGCACATGCGATTTTCGGTCGTCTTCGTGAAGGAGCGAAATGCTACAGCTCGAGCATCGATGTTGCGGATACTTTTTACGCGATGTCCCAGAAGTCTCTCGCTCCAGATTCAGCGGTTGCTTCCACAACTTGATCAACATCACTTCATGGAGAATCTATGAGCTGCCGTCTTCGAGTGTACCACAAGTCGAACGATATCCAAGTGTGGTTTTGCGCTGGTAAGGTGCCGTGTCTGTTGTCCCATTTGCCAAAAGTAGAAATGTGAATTCTTCCGCCTCCCAGAAAGTTGTCCCATTGGAGTGACCCCCACCTCTCGTCTTCACTTTTTAAAGACACCATAGCGCTGCGTTTCTTACGCTTCTCGTTAGCATCACATTCTAAGAATTCGTCAAACTCGATCTTGAAAAGGGGAATGTCTTCCAGTTTGGGAAACACTCCTTCGCTTTCCAATGTCTCTGCACCTCTATCAAGAAGTAACTGGGAAAGTGTTGCGAGCGCGTGCAATTCGGAAGACTCGCCAAGCAATAATATCGTTGCCAACGTTCTCAGGAGTTTGAATAACTGGACTGACATGCGGTTGCCATTGCTTTCCAGAATGGCTTCCAGATCCTCTTGGGATTCTGTCAGTTTTGTTACTTCTTGGCGCCAAGGCGGTTCTGGGCCATCAGATGCACTTAAAGATATCACCTTCATTTCCTCGATGAACTTTGCAAAAGCGAGTTCGCGTCTGTAAAGTGGATGACTCTCCATGATTTTACGCGCGGCACCTGTTGCAACGCCTGTGGGATAAGCTTGGGCGCCGAAGTTTCTGAAAGCTGACATGACCATCAGATACTTTGCGTTGTAATCATCTTTCAGCTCGTCCGGTTTCAGCTCGTCCAGACTGCGAGTTGACTTGTGCGGTGTGGCTTCGGAACTGCCGGCAACGCTTCCAGAAGTATCATCACGCAGCATTGGAGAATGACTGGCAGAAGCAGGAGGATTCGCAGCAGCGCCATCATTCAGAGAAGCAGCCATCGACGCAATTAATTGCTCCAATCTGGCGGGACCGTCAGATGCCAGCAATGAAATTATTGCATCCAGTCCCAGCGATCGCAACGGCGGAAATTCAAAAGTTGGTGCTGACAAGGGCGGCGCCAGGAAAGATTCCGAGATTGGTTGAATTGGTGCCTGAGGAACAATTGCAGAAGCAGGCTCGTGTGTAGCAGCAGAATCAGTATTACTATTAGGTACTGTAGAGGAACCACTCACATGCGTAGAATCAGGCATGAGTCTTTTTTTTGCTGCACCATTCCAGATACCTGCCCAAATAGCACCAACTAGAATGCTGGCAGAAGTCAAAACAGAGCCCAACACTTTTAGAGCGTATTTATAACCGCCGCCCGTCGTTCGTCGTGATGCTGCCATATCTTCCGACGCTTCGACTTTTGACTCTGGAGCTGATGGATGAGTGTCCGAGTATTCGGCGGCACTCTTGTTGGCCTCGTTTTCCTTTGCTCCGCTGCTGCCAGCTTGCGTCTTGGTACCACTCATCTTGCCAGCTCCCATCTTACTACGACTAGTTTTGCCAGCTTGCGTATTGCTACCATTCGTCTTGCCATTTTGATTGCTCGTCCTAGCACTTGTTTCATGCGATTGATTGTTTCCATCATAGAAGTTAGCGCTTTTTGCATCCACTCTGTCACTTCCCTTTGCAATGTGTTTGCTATTGCTAAATTTGGCACTTCGCTTTCTTCTGCTTTTCTTGTGACTTCTGCTTTTCTTGTGATTCTGCCCTAGAAAACGCTTTTTGTACCGTCCATCCGCGAGCTTTTTCTTACCATTCGGAGCTGAACCGTTCGGAATCGTAGCTGACTCAAACCGTGTATGAACGAAAATGACCCAGACAACCACGCCAGAAATAATGATGACAATGCACGATATTGTCGCAAAGACAACCCATGCATAAAAGCTGCTCTTTCCCTGAGTCTCACTACTCGAACCCGCAACCATATCTGTGGGGACAACAGTACCTGCATCCAATGGTCTTGGCGAGATATCGTTTGCCCCTCTTGCCGTGTCGGCTTCTGATCTCTTCCCTGCAGCTACGGCCCGCTTCAATCTGTCCTCCATCTTTCTTTTCAGTTTTTGCAAAACCTGGTAGCAAGATTCCACATAACTATGCGGAGACACTTTGTGAAGAGAAACTCTTCAACACCTACAGTCTACTGTAGCGAAGTCACTCCTGCGGTAATAATGAAGCTCTTTAAAGAGAAAATCGCAACCATGCATATGAATCAGCCCGAAAATGTCAATGCCACCCGAATCATAATCCTCAAATAATGTCGCAGATATAAGTTCGCTGCTCTCACTGTCGATATAAGCTCTCGCTGCTCGCTGTTGTCGCTATGAATCTGATCGCTATGAATCAGTTCGCTGCTCTCGACATCCGCCTGACAAACATCGGAATATCTGATCGCGCCCAGAAAAATTCACTCTGATCGCAAAGCATTGCACTCACAAAGCCGTCTTCTCGAACACTTTTTGAAATCTCCGACCACATCACTCCTGAAAATTTCAAATCAAATGTATGGATAGAAAACAAGTTACAACACGACACCAAATGTTGTCTTAAACGAAAAACAATACCTAGAAAACAACGGAACATGTGCATTGATGCTTCGCTACTCGGTTCAACTGCCATAGTTAATGTCACGCGTTACTTACAGTCTGCGACTCAACTCAGAGCTCAGTCGTCGACTCGAACGGCACTAAATTTAGATCGAATGAAAAAAATACGTAACGCAAGACAGACACATTTGGAACTGTCTGCGATTTATGACTTATGTCCGCAGTTTTCATCAAATTATAGATGATAGATCCCCAAAACTTAATTTAAATTACATGTAAGTGACCAACTGAGTCACAATGTAACCTTATACTCAGAGTCTTCGAGTTTTGCCGTATGGAGCTTTCTGCTCAAGATTTCAAATCAAATGTATGGATAGATTCAGAAAACAACGAGACACCAAATCGACCCAAAAGATAACTTTATTTGGAGCTAATATATGCGATGATACACTACCGCACGTAGTCTCCCAATATTTCAAGTGAATACTTATGCTGCTTTACGTAGAAAAAAACATGTCAGACAATGCCACAAGAGCATGCCATTCTGCAGGCTTTCCCAGTATTTCCTAACGCCCATCGTTTTTAGGACGTCTTGAGAAACCAGCTCTCACAACACACCATTCGGAGCGACGGTATCAGTTTTCGACGGGAAACCAGTGTCCCAAATCGATTGATAGCTCAATACGTGTTTTCCCTGGAAGATCGTAGCGGTTTGTGTCCCACTTAGCAACAGTTCGAATGTCGACCACACCGCCGCGAGAGTAGTTCGATTTTTCCCACCTTATGGCCGCAAACATCTGGTCTTCAGATTTTCTGCTTCCAGCCTGATTTGTGAAAAACCACTCACACCCCGCAATCTCCTGTCTGTCCCATAATTCGATCTGATAAGTGTGGACATCTTCTTTCATTCGTCTCACCACTTGAGGGAACACCACGTTGAATGGGATAAAATTCCAACGACTTGGATCCCGATCATAATGCTCTGTATAACTTATCAAATCTTCGTCTCTCCAGTAACCTTTCTCAACGAGAAACTCGGAAAATGCTGCGAGCGCGTGCACTTCTGAAGGAACGCCAAGTATTGTTGCCAATGTTCTGAGAAGTTTGAATAACTGGACTGAGATGCGGTTGTCCTCGCTCTCCAGAATGGAGTCCACGCCCCCTGGGGCTTCTTGCGGCTTTATTATTGCGTCCCACCTTGAATTTGGGCCATCAGATGCACGTGACAATATCGCATTCATTTCGTCGATGAACTTTGGCAACACGACTTGGCGTCTGTTAATTGGATGACTCTCCATGATTTTATGCGCAACGCCTGTAGCAACGCCTGTAGGGTATTCTTGCGAGCCGAAGTTTTTGAAAGCAGACATGACCGTCAGATACTTCGCATTGTAATCATCTTTCAGCTCGTCCAATGCGGTGCGGTGCGGTGGGACTTCGGAACTGCCGGCAATGTCAGCTGGATTAGGATGCACATCGACAACAGCATTTGCGGCAGCAGGTGAACCTGTTCCAGAAGTATCATCACTCAGCATTGGAGAATGACTGGCAGAATCAGGAGGATTCGCAGCAGCATTTGCGGCAGCAGGTGAACCTGTTCCAGAAGTATCAGCATTTAGAGTTGCAGAAGGCACGGCAACAGAAAAATCAGTCGCAATTGTAGGTTGGGAAACGACAACAGGATCGGCAACACGATTCGTGGCGGCGTGACCACCTGCAACACTAGCGGGATCCTTAGCAGCAGACTCAGTTGTCGGGGACGACTCAGATACAGCCACAGAGCCAGCTTTTGGACCAACCTGGTTCCACCAGTTTACGAACCAGCTGGCACCGATTAGAATGTTGGCAGAACACACCGTGGCCAAAAATGTGTTCACAGTTGTCCACATTGGCTCTTTGTTGCTTGAAGATTGCGCATTCTGGTGGGGTTCCTCATCATGTCTTGGACTTGGGCTGCTTTGTCCTTCTGATTTTTTGGAGCGTCCCTCTCGGCTGGCTTTCTCATTGTTGACAGTGTTGACAGCTTTTGCAGTATGCTTTGTTATCTTTTTGCGGCTCCGACGCTTCATGAATGCTTTTTTTTGTGGATTTTTAGAGCTCTTCTCACCAGTGCTTTGAGCATCGCTGTGGCGGGGCGCTTTCACACTCATGGCAACATCGTTTGCGCCTGACTGAGGCGATGCATGCCCGGGAATCCTTCCTGAGACGACCAATCCGGTCGTGACTACGACACCAGATAGAATAATCGCCACAGCAGCGTACAAACACACTCTGGGAGTGCTATTTTTGTGGCCATCCTTATCCGAGCTGTCCACTGCCCTGGAACCGGTCTGCACATCACTCACTATTAGACTTACCTCTTCCACCGCGGTGGGTTTGTCCTCCACACCTCCCATCGTGTTTTTCCCTTGCTCCTCCTCTCTCGCAAAATATCTCGACATTGACATCCTTTCCATCGATTCCAATGACGCTGACAACCACTGATAATACTCTACTCAGTCTCCAAATACCGTATGATATGACTGTAACAACACTCCGTTAAACTTACACAACTTTACGGAAACCGCTGCTGATATGGCAAAACAATCCGTACAACTATACGGGATATGCTAGAAAACCTAGAGAGAAACTCTTCACAACTTGATAAATTAAAAATTCGCCCTGTGGTAAGCAATGAAGCTCGTCAATGATACAAACGAAAACAATGTCAATGGATCTGCTCAAAACAAATCGAGAAAATGAAGCTCGCATCCCAAACGCAAAACGATGCTGTCGCACATTCATGAACGCTGCTTCTCGAGTACTCAAATGCTTATGATCTTGCTCACGACGCTGCTCACAACAAAAAATAATCACACGACCAAAAGTTTTTGCAGATATACACCCGCTCTTCTCGCTATGATAATCGATATGAATACTGCTTTCGCTAGCAATCAAGTTGCTGCCCTCACGATGATCCGACTGCTGCTCTCGGTACCGTATTCGCCTGACAAACATCGGAATGTCTGATCGCGCCAATAATAATTCACTCTGATCGCAAAACATTGCACGCACAAAGCCTTCTTCTCGAACACTTTTTGATATCTCCGACCGCATCACTCCAGAAAATTCCAAATCAAATGTATGGATAGAAAACAACGAGATGTCTTAAACGAAAAGCAATACCTAGAAAACAACAGAACATACGCATTGATGCTTCGCTACTCGGTGCAACTCCCGCGGCTAGCTGATGTCAGATATTACTACGACTCAATCGAGAGTCGTCGACTCGAACGACACTGAAATTAGATCCGATGATAAAACTCCGTGACGAAAGAAAGACAAACACATTGGGATCTGTTTGCGATTTATGACTACTTTCCGCAGTTTTCATAAGCTGATAGATCCAACCACTTAATCACATGTAAGTGACCAACTGAGTCACAATACACCCTAAAACTTAGACTCTTCGAGTTTTGCCACATAGAGCTTTCTGCTGGCCTCACGGCACCCTGAAGACCAGTTCCTGCAGGGGCTCTATTCCCGAGGTGATAAGGATCGTGAATAGGCGATCCACAGGCTCCCACAGTGCCCAAACATACACACAACCGAGCCCATCGGGAAGGGAACAGTACTTCCATTTGCACATCGCCTGCGGCCTGGCGAATCGTTCCTGTCGGAACTCCCTACCCGAGCGATCAGTTTCATGAACGATGAACTCGCGCTCAGGGTCGGTAATAGCTTCAACAGGATCGATGTCTTCCGATCGATGCAAATCAGAAGGACTGTAGTTTTGGTCAATTCGGTTCACAACTTCCGACAGCACCATGATTGCAGGTCGGGGCCCCTCGAAAAACATGAACAAACGAGTTGGGTCTTGAATCATTTCTGGATAGGAGTCGTCCCACCTGAACCAAAGTAAGTCGTCTTCTGACAGATGGAGTCCATCTTTGATCATTTTATCGGCCAATGCTACAAGCGCATGCAATGATGAACGTTTTCGCAGAGCGTTCGCCAATGATGTCAAATGTCGGAGAAAAATTTCTGACTGTCCGTCATCATATGGCTGTTCGATGTGGTTGGGGACTTGAGGAGGACCGGTGTCTGGGTAAAACGACGGTACGTTCTGAATTCCGTGGATATACCGACGGAATGCCGCCTCTGTAGATTCGGCGTCAACAATGTAACCAGGAATTGCGGCGAATTGATCTAATCGGAATGAAGGATCAGAAGAATTATTTGTTGGCATCAAGCGCTGCAACTGCCTGTCCCGAGCTTCATACATCATACCTGAATTGTAAATGCCAGCCATGGCATTAGGACCAAACTCAGATTGATTAAAATTTCCTGGAGCAGAAACGCCTGCAATATCAGCATGTCCCAAAGGATCGGAAAGATCTGAAAAGTCGAACCACATATAAGTGACCGTATCGGGTGGAATAGCATAGATTTTTTCTAACTTCGGAGATCTTACAGAAATACTAAACTTACCCCTCTTGGTATTCAAATAAGCCGCCACATATATTTGGTCTTTTACCCTGTTCCCATCGCGAATATGGATAATCCAGACACACTCTACATCGTAACCGTAATCCTTGAAGCGTATCTGATCAACATACAGGCTACCGCCATCTATGTTGTCATCTTCCATCCGCTTCACCACTTGGGACAGGACCGCCGGTATTGGAATGTAAATTTTAACTGGTTTATTGGACGGGCAATTTGTTTCAATACTTACCCCTGTCAACAGACCTCTGTCCTCAAGGGTATCAGACAAGGCCACAAGCGCAGATATTTCTGAAGGCTTTCCCAGTTTTGTCGCCAAAGTTTGCACCGCTTTTAGTAGTTGGAGTGAGCCACGTGCGGCATCGCCTTCTGGAATAATGATGGGACGGCTGGCGCCTGGTCGCAGAGTGCCTGTCTGCAAACGCGGACCCTTATGCACCGAAATACCTAGAGTTTTCTCGTAGAACTCTGCGAATGCTTGCTTCCGAATATCTGGGCGTACATAAACAGGATGACGAGCGAAATGCCATAATTCAAACCTTAATTGGACAGAGATACTTTTCGGAATGCCGTAATGACCATCGTCTCCAGAATCCACATCGATCAGGAAGGCTTGGCTTTCAGTGATCCATGAACACGAGATCGTGAGCTCTCTGTATGGAGTGCCATATTTCGATTGGGGTTGATCGGGAAAGACGAGGCGCCAAGAACATACTTTATCCTCATCAGCACGTATCTCGGGCTTCGCTGCGTCGCGTTTCATTGCCTTCAACAACCGGGGAAGAACCGCTTCAGGTGAAATGTGCGCACGAAGTTCAGGGTAATCAATTTCCTCATGGAACCTTAAAGTGACAGTGTCCGGAATACTTCGAGGTTCTCCGATAATTGCACTTTCGAAAAAATATCCGTTTTCCAGAAACATGTCGGACAATACCGCAAGGGCATGCAATTCGGAAGGCTCTCCCAACGTCACATTCAACGTCTTTAAAGCGTCGAATAGCTGCTGTTTACGCTGCTCTCCTTCACCCTCGACAGGTATACGCGGCATGCTGAAAATCTCCTCGATGAACTTGGCGAACGCCTCCTCTCTGGTGTAAGACAGACGTTCTTTCTTCATGATTAGTTTCACCACGTCCGATTGCGGGCCGTGTGTTAGATGCTCAAACGCAGACCTCAGTATAAGCTCGCTCTTGTTCATATTGTTGAGTCGATCCTGTTTCAACTGCCTGGCATATCCTTGCTGACCAAGGCGCTTGCGCGGAGTCGCTTCTTGATGCTGAGGAGTCGTCTCTCGATGCTGGTTGTTTGATGCGAATGATGGACGAGGATCGGCCGAATTTGCTGACAATACAGGAGCTGCGCTTGTGGCGAAGTTTCTTACGATCGCAGGAGTGAATGATGGAGGATTAACGATTGTGACGGGGCCGCCGGCCATGTCATTGTTAGTAGGATGCACAGCTGCAACAGAACTTACGGCTGCAGATGACCCTATCGCAACAGAATGGGCATCATCAGAAAAACCAGTTGTAGCAACAGGACCAACAATAGCATCGTCGCGATTCGTGGCAACGTTACCACGTGCAACGCTACCGGGATCCTTGGCAATGGCAGCAGGATCAGTTGGCGGAGCAGACTCAGATATAACCACTGAGCCAGATTTTGAGCCAACTGTGCTCCACCAGTTCGCAAACCAAGTGCCACCGATTAGAATGCTGGCAGAGGTCCAGACGGCAAAAATTTTTTCCATGGCTGTCAACGCATACGATGTTGTTTTGTCACTGGAAGATGTAGCTTCCGCACTGCTCTTGGGAATATTTTGGCTTCCTAAATCCTCGGTATCGCTACCTTGTTGATTTTTTTTCCCGCTGCCAACCGTCTTTCCAGTTTGATTGCTCGTTCTGTCACGCATCTCCCGAGACTTAGCGTTTCCGGCACCAGTCGTGGCGTCTTCCTTGCCATTTCCTTCCTTGGTGGGATGCTTGTTGGTAGCAGTGCTAACAGCAGCTACAGGCTGATTTCTCCTCTTTTTTTTTCTCTGATGCTTCAGAAAAGGCTTTCTGCATACGCCCCTAGAGTCTTTGTCACTATCACTTTCAGCTTCGCTGCTTTCGTTTTTATCCGAGCCCGAGAATTCGGCTCCCGTTGTTTCTTGTCTGGATCCTTCGTTAGATGCCTTTTTTCGTTTATTTTTAGAGTTCTTATCACTTTTTGTACTTTCAGCATCGCTGTGGCGGGGCGCTTTCACACTCATGGCCACATCGTTTTTACCTGACTCAGGCGATGCGTGCCCGGGAATCCTTCCTGAGACGACCAAACCAGTCGTGACTACGACCCCAGATAGAATAATCGCCACAGCAACATACAAACACACTCTGGGAGTGCTATTTTTGTGACCATCCTTGTCCGAGCTGTCCACTGCAATGGAACCGGTCTGCACTTCACTTAGACTAACCTCTTCCACTGGGGTGGGTTTGACTTGTAATCCCCTCATCGTGTCTTTCCCTTGCTCCTCCGTCCTCGCAAAATATCTCGACATTGACATCCTTTCCACCGAGTCCAATGACGCTGACAACCACTGATAATACTCTACTCAGTCTCCAAATACCGTATGATATGACTGTAACAACACTCCGTTAAACTTACACAACTTTACGGAAACCGCTGCTGATATGGCAAAACAATCCGTACAACTATACGGGATTTGCTAGAAAACCTAAAGAGAAACTCTTCACAACTTGATGAAACTCGCCCTGACATGTGATAATTATGAAGCACATCAATGAGACAATCGAAATCAGTGCATCTGTTCAAAACGAATCGATGAAATTCGACGCTCGCATTTCAATTTGGAAAATAAACTTTGCCAAAGCGCTGCCCTGTCACATGCATGAACGCTGCTCCACGAATAAACGTTTTTGCTTTTGCTCATGATATTGCCCATTACGAAATTATTCACACTGTCAAATGTTTCGCAGATATCCATGCGCTGCTCTCGTTATCATAATCACAGTCACGTGATGGTAATCGCAACACATTTGCTTCGCTGTTTGAATTCCGCTCCCGTTTTAGCCTAGCTGCCTATGTATCGATATCAATGCAAAAAAAATGTCTGAATGAATCGCCACGCATTACCAGCATAGTTGAATGCTCTCGATTCTGACTCCCATAAATCATACGCAAAAATCCAAATTATATCGCGAAATCAATCTAATGATGCTCCCCTCAATGACAATGCTCCCGATAGTGATGACGCTTCCATTAATCACCTAATATTTTCCGACACTACCGCCTAGAGAAACGCTCTCAGAATTCATCACGAACAGCCGTCACACGCCTTCAATGCTGTGCAAAAAAATATTTTTAACTTTTCATCACTTACTGTACTGTCTCAAACTCAAAAAAAAGCACTGCAGATTCTGGCAACAATGCACTGAGCACTGTGTATTCCAGTAAGTATGATTGTGATTCAAACTGAACGACTCGTCGTCTCTGCCTAAACGGCTCTGCCTAAAAGACAGAAAGTTGACGAAACGAAATTCAGTTTTAATCAAGTTCCAATTGAATCAAAAACGACTTTCGGATGCGATATAGCATCAGAGTCTCCTAGTCTTTGTAACTTTCACGAAAGATTTCTTTATAACTTTCACGAATGACGATGATATCACGAGGGTTACATACTTACACCGAGGGCACACACTACTCTGCAATTTATTTTTCTGTTTTCTTCTTTTTCCCTCTACTACTACTTAAAGGGGAATTCCGAATACTATAGAGCTGAAACTTCTGCACTCATTATTAAGGGAGCTTGAGCATCCGTATATTTTCAGGGACTCAACGCGTAAAGCGTGAAGGCCATATGTCCCACAGCATACCAAAAAGTTACAAAATTTTTCAAGCTGGCTTCAAAAGCTGAAAACTGACCCAAAATTGAACTAGATGACTCATCCATTTCATTTTTGGCTCAGCCTCTGTGGCTCTTGCGGCTCTTTTTTTTGATAAAGATTCTAGGATGCTTTCGTCGCCCATCCAAATGAGGACACTCAAGCTTCTTGAGGTCGCCCATCCAGATGAGTTTGTTCACGAATCACACTACCGCTCCCTTTGAAGTTTGGCCCTTTGGCCTTGCTTTAAAAGCTTTTTTGATTTCAGAGTTTGCAAAATTCAGATGTATGACAGATCGCTGTGACTTGAATCTTTATTCAGATTCTTTGCCAATACTTTCAGTTTTTTTTCAATTTTTTTTTCAGATTGTATACTTAGGGTAGATAAGATCAAAGTCAGAATATCAGAATAGAATTATACTTAGCGGGATTCCCGCTTTAGGTAAACAGGGAATAGAGTCTTCCAATTTGGAAGTTCCAAAATTTAGCTATTACTATGGGAATAAAATCTTGACAATCTTGACTCAAGATACTTAGTAACTTACTTCAAATTCCTTTCATTATGTCACAAAAATCGAATTGCTTTCCAAATAGTCAAAACACAAAAGTTGCATTGCTTTCGAAATGTTTCAAACACGTTGCATTGCTTTCCAAATAATCCAAACACGTTGCAGAATTTATCTCAATTTGTCAATTTTTGTATCACACTTTTTCTTCTATCCTGAGGATAGTTTTTTCTATCCTGAGGATAGTTTTTTTGCTTTCTCGTTTATCCTTTCTCTTTGTATCACAGTTTCTCGTTTGTCCTTTCTCTTGTTTAGTATATACCGTGCACTACACGGCGTTTACTCCACGCTATGCTCAGATTTTGCTTAGATATAGATCTTAACGTTTTCCTAGTTTTCTTTTTCTTCACATTTTCAAACTCTGTACAAACTCAATATTGAGCTTATTATTGCTCCAGTATATCTCTCTCTTCGCCGCTTTCTTCAATGCCATCTATTCCAAAAAACCTTCTCTCTCTCTTTGTCTTCGAGTCCTTCCTTCAATACATTTAGCTTCTGTTTCTTCTCGACTTCTGTTTCTTCAAACAGAGGTCAGAAGGTTCAGGAAGCTTTTTTTGTCTCCCTGTCGCTATCTACGGTAGTAACGTACTTGAGTCCATTTGTCTCACACTCCTTCGAAACTTTTATGACTCTTTCTTACTCCCTTCCTTTCTTACTCCTTCGAAGCTTTTATGACTCTTTCTTACTCCTTCCCTTTCTTACTCCTTCGAAACTTTTATATGACTCCTTCTTACTCCTTTCCTTTCTTACTCCTTCTCGCACTCGCGCTTCTTACTCCTTCCCTTTCTTACTCCTTCTCGCACTCGCACTTCTTACTCCTTTCGAAGCACTCGGATCTCTCTCCTTATCCCTCCTTGAACTCCCTTTTCTCGCGCTCGCGGATCTCGCAGACCCTTTCCTCGGAGTCCTTGAAGCACTAATCGCTTGCCCTTTACTATCGATCCCGCCTCCAGCACCTAGATTCTTGCTTTTCAAAGCAACACTCGAACCAGGAGCCAAAGGCATATTGCCAGGAGTTCTCGAAATCACCGCCACTGAAGCGGCGCCAGAAGAATTGCCTAGAAGCCCATCCTGACTCGAACCCGTACCTTTACTTCCTTTACTATCCTTACTGGTTTTGCTCGTCTTACTGGTCTTGCTTTCGGTCCCATAGATATTATTCATCTCTTTTTTCTCCCTTCTTTCTTTTTCCGCCCGTTCTGCCGACCTCTCTTGAGCAGATTTCGGAGAACTTCCACCCATGCCTTTTTCCATCCTACTCATGCGAGAACCGGGATTCTTTGAGTTTCCTCCTCCATTCTTCGCAAACTTCCCCATAGGAAATTTTGGCATCTTCATCCCCGCACATCGCTGTTTGTAGTGCATCCAGCACTTAGCCCAACTGCCGAACTTTTTCTTTTGAACGAGTACAAAGAAAATCAAAAACACCAAGGCAAAAACGGCAATAGCGGCGCCAATAGTTGCGGCCATGTTATCATCATCTGATGAGCTGCTAGAGTTTTGTGGACTTGTTGTCTCTTCTTTCGTCGCTTCTTCATATAATACAGCAAACTCATCCAGCCCTTCCTGAGTCATAAGTTGTTGGTTTTCATCAAAAAGTTGTATCCCATTGTTGCCGTAAAATTCCAGCTTTTCTTCTGTTAGAGCTTCTCCATTTTTATCAAGAATCGTCGCGCCCTCATTAATGGCCAAATCCAGCTGTTGCTGTGACAAAAGTTGACCGTATTCATCATAAAGTTCGACGCCATTTTCGATGTAGAAATCTACTTTTTCCTCTGTCAGAGGTTCTCCGTTTACGTCGAAAAGTTGTGGAATTGGCTTCTCCTCTTCGATCGGTTCTCCGTTTTCGTCGAGATTTGCACATTGCCCGTTTTCATCGAAAACAGAGCACGTTTCTCCGTTTTCACCATTGTTTACATTGTTGGGATCATTCAAATCTTTCAAGCGGTCATCCAGGTCAGGCCCTTTTCCCCCGTTGTTGCCGACGTTAGGAGTCAGGCTTTGCCCGTTATTGTTGTTGTTGTTATTGTTGTTGTTCCAGTCGTTTTGGTCGTTGTTATCGTCCCAGTTGTTTTGATCGTCCCAGTTATTTTCATCTTCCCAGTTGTTTTCATCTTCCCAATCGTTCATGTCGTCGTCGTTCCAGTCGTTGTTATTGTCATTCCAATCGTTATTGTTGTCTCCATTATCGTTCCAGTCGTTGTTTCCATTATCGTTCCAATCGTTATTGTCGTTCCAATCATCTTGTTGCTGAGAATTGTCCACCAGCCAGTCGTAGTTAGCCTCCTGAACAAAATTTCCGGTCTTCGTTGGAGTAAAGAACATTCCGATTTCCCCTTTTCCGCAGAAATTCTCCAAAGCTCCAAATCGCGTATTCAAACACGAATTTTCGTTTGTGTCCTTATCCGCCGGGTTTAACCCCATATCTTTGATCCACGTATTGGCCTCGAGGCCGTCCCAAACATTCTTACAACCACTTACATAAGAATAACAACCAGGCTCGCCATCCATAACATCAAAAGCGGGCTTGGGCAATTTTTCTTCAACCACTTGTTGTTCTGCTGCCACGTTGTTACCCTTATTGTTCGGCGTGAAGAACATCCCGACTTGACCCTTTCCACAGTAATTTTCTAACGCTGTATAACGTGCATTCAGACAGGAACTTTCGTTCCAGTCTTTATCTTCCGGTTGCGCCCCGTAATCTCTCTGCCACACATCAAACACAAGCCCATCCCAAGTATTGCTGCACCCAGTGATGTAACTGTAACACCCAGGATCTGCGTTTGGAATGTTAAACCACGGCTTCGGCGGTAAGTTATTAACTTCTTCGACTTGTTTTTGAGGCTGTTGTGGTGCTTCGACGACGAATGTTCCTTTCATTGTTGGTGTGAAAAACATCCCAATTTGACCCTGTCCGCAGAATTGTTCGAGAGCGTTGTAACGATTGTTTAGACAGGAGCTCTCATTTGTGTCTTTGTCTGCCGGATTGGCGCCGACGTCTTTGGCCCACACGCCTGCCTGCAGACCGTCCCAACCATTTATGCACCCCGTGATGAAGGCATAACACCCAGGATCTGCATTGTAATTCTGTAGATTAAAAGCAGGTTTCGCTGTTTGCTCGCCCACATAAACCATTTGCGCCGCCCAGTCGCCACAAAAGTCTTTCCACAACGATTGCCGATTCACCTCGCATTGTGTTTTATCCTCATGAAATTGCTGTCTGGCCGCGTTATCCCAGACCCACATGTTATGTGGTAAGCCTGCGGGGAGTTCTTTTGGGCAAGCTTCTGAGTTGATGTAAGTATAGCACCCGGGATGGAGACCTTGGGTATCAAAATTCGGAACGTCAACGAAATGCATTGTCACTCTTCCGCCACCGGCCTCCAAAACGGCGTTCCAAGTACAATAATCCTCCAACGCGTCATGCCTTGCGCCATAACATGCATCAGCATTTGCGTGTTGAGTTCCAGGTTTTTTACCGATATCCCGCATCCATATTCCCACCCCGTCCCAGTTCTGCTTACACTCGTCGACATAAACATAGCAGCCGGGGGACGCTTTCGGTAGGTTGAAAGCAGGGGCAACGGGATGGTCATTGGCTTGCACTGAGGTGGAGATCAGGGGAATTGTGAGGACAAGCTTTTTGCTGAGGAGAGACATCGTTTTTTGTTTCTTTTCTGAGAGAGACTAGAGTTTTTCTGAATCTTAGACAAAGTCTGAAAGAGACTAAAGTTTTTTGAGCTGTCGTTATACGAGTTTGAAATTCTTTTCAAGAAAACTTTTTGAGGAAACTTTTTGAGGAAAACTTTTAGGAAAACGAGAATGATACTTTCTGTTTGTTTACAGTTTTTAAAATTACTGTTGAAATTTGTATATTGAAGGGGTAAACACTGTTTCTAGAATCTACTAGAATTTCTTTTCTAGAATCGACTAAGTCTAGAAAGTTCTGAATTTCAGAATGAAAGAAATGGAATGAAATACAATTTGAATAGTGCAAGAAACTTGAATAATGCAATTTGAATAGTAACAATTTGAATAGTGCGAATATGATGATTATTGGTATGATTATCTTCAACTGATTATCTTCAAAGGGCTAGTGTAACGACGTTTCCGCCAATACACAAGAGTAACTAAACTGTCATAATCTGTGTTGATGAAGAATTGAGGAGAAATTTTCAATGTGAGAGATTCTGGAAACAAGTCTACTCAAGGATTACAAGCTCTCAAAGCATTGCTCTCCTCATTACACAAACAGCTCTCCTCGCACAAAGAGCTCTCCTCACGCAAACAGCTCTCCTCACGCAAACAGCATTTTTCCTCCGCTGTACAAAAGCGTCACTGCTCTCTTCACAAAAACAACAATGCTCTCCTGTATTTCTCACCACTCACAAAAAATCACTCAAACTCTGCTCTCATCAATCGGTCGCATCAATCGCTAATCCGTCTCATCAAACGCTAGTCCGTCTCATCAATCGCTAATCGGTCTCATCAACCGCTTGCAAAACTGTCGCATCGAACACAAATCAATACATCCACACAAGACGAATTACATCAAGAAAATCTCAAGAAAATTTCAAGGAAACCACATCACCGAAATACTTATTTATTCTCAAGGAAATCGCATCACCGAAATAATTAGTTTAGTTTTGCATGATGCCATTGGCATGAAACTTCAATGCCACAACACGCTGTAAACATTCGGCGATGCAGATTCTGAAAAGATGAACCTGAAAAGATCTAGTCTCAAAACTCTGAGACCCTTTTCTTTTGAAGAAATATATCACACAATGTACGCGTCTACCAACCATACTCGCGTACTCGAAGAATTAGCCGCGGATTTCCTTGAGGAGACATGCTGAAATGAAGCATCCCAGGTCTTAAATCAGGAATATTCCTTGATATTCTCGATTGAGCCCTTAGCCAGGACGGCACTTCCGCAGTTACACCATCATCCGACGGCGTTTCTGTTTCCGTTCCGGTTGGTGGTTCCGCTGTCCACTGCCCAGCCCCTGGAGCTGAGAGAACGAAACGCGTGCGCCGTTTCTTCCAGATAGCGCCATAGTCTGCCTGAAAGGCGATCGAGAGGAATTGGTGAATGTCTGGCGCACCGGAAAAATCAATAAAGGGCGGCAAAAATTCCGACTCGACAATAGAAACATTTAACAATCCAGCACTGGAAACAGAAAGAGAGACTTCCGCACGACGCCGGCGATCATGTTCATTCCCATAATTGATTTCCCAAAGGAGCCGATTAAAGCTTCCAGATGCAATTTGTTGAATCGAAGGAGACGCGTTTGGGTTGCTTCTGTCTTTTAAATCTCCGAGAATTTTCGGTAGAACACCTCTCGCGGATTTCTCGTCTATTGGAGTCTCAGACGGTCTGAAACCGCGTGTCTGGTGGGTCTCTCGCCTGTGCCTTTCGCCGAAAATGGCCTCTGCATATGTCGCTTCTATCGCAGCAGACTCACCCGGCTCCCCCATCTTCATGCGATCAAACAATTCGGGAAGTGCATACAGTGACATCTCGTCGATCGAAGTGTCTGATCTTCCTGGGCTAGCGCTCTGTCCACCGAGCTTTTTCAAATTCAGAGTCATTTCATTGATCACGGTTTTTAGGGACACTTCGTTTTCGAGTGAAGCTGCCCTCTCAAGAAAACCTTGACCAGAAGATAATGACTGGCGGTTTTCGTGCAAATTAACGATCTTCTCAATTGTGTCCCAGATAATCGACTCTCTCTGAGCCCAGATGTATACTCTGGCCCCAAAGAAGATACCGAGTCCAATGCAGACACCTAAAAGCAGGCTTTTGATGCCCATTGGTGTGCGGTTCCACAAATTTTTCCAGAATGCCTTTTTCCAAAATTTCCAGTTGTTTTCCTGACTCGGAGAAGCATCGCTTCTAGCCGCTTTGACATTATTCGTTTCAACAGGATGAGAGTCTTCTTTCTTCGGACTGCGATTGGCAGACAGTAGATTTTTTGCATTCTTCATATCGATCCTTCTTCCCCCATCAATGACATCATTCACCATTCCAGTTTTTCCACCATTGACAGAGCCTTCAATACCCCCAAATCTGCTCCGGCGACTACCGTTATCACTCACAACATTCATAATAATCCACACGAATGCACCTAAAACAGCCACGCCGAAAAACGATGCTCCTATCCAGAAATAGCATCGCCTTTGTTTATTCACAGCTATGTCGTTTTCCATTTCGATCATTTGGCGTCGCCTTTCAATCAAGTCGCGTCTTCCTTCCACCAATTCTCTTCGTTCTTCAATCAGTCTTCTTCGTTGCTCGTCTACTGGAACTCCGTATTGGATTGGGTTCAGAAGGTATCTCGTTGGACCTCTGTATCTGGTTTTCACTTCCTGAGGAGTCATCACGTCCTGAGCAGTCTCTACTTCCTGAACGTTCTCGTCAACATCCTGATCACCCTCAGCATCCTGAGTTCCCTCAACATCCAGAGTTCCCTCCAGACAGGCGCTACCACCAGCATCGTTAGTCTGAACGGTGATCGACGCACATTTGTCGCAAGCTTCTGCACCTCGCTGGACCAAACTTGGCCTGCTATTCTGAGCATCTGAGCCTTGAGCTTCGGCGAAAACTATGTATTTTTGAGCATCCTCTTTTTCCGTCTGGACATCATCAGTTAACTTATCTAGTAATTCCAAAGCGAGGATTGGCACGACGACATCAATGTCATTATCGTCGATGTGACTCTGATTCCGGCACAGCAATGGCGTCCCCTCGTTGGCTTCCGCTTGGATATCCGTTCGAGTGTCGGCCATCTTTGCAAAACGGATGTCGCTCACCTTTGCAAAAGTCACATCGAGATGATATCGAGAAGGCCACAACTCACGACTATCGGGGTGGGAAATAATTCGCGAGCATTTCCACAAAATCCAGACCCCCGCGCCCCCTTGCTAGTTTTTCGCTTTTTTTTGTCATCGTTCGCAAAATGCTCGCGAATTATTTCCCTAACGTTTTGCCACCTTTCGAAAAAATAACCAGCAAAGGGGCGCGGGGATACGTTGCGGAAATGCTCGCGAATTATTTCCCAACCCGTAAGCGCAATCCTCCTTTTTTTTAATGTACCAGACGCGATTCGTATAAAAAAAATCTCGGAGATAATTACAAAAGTCGCGCTCTAAAAAATGAAACGCGAGGACTGGCGAGGAAATCCAAAACATCTCTTGGGAGACGTCTCGCGAGCTTTTCGATCATGATGGACAAGTCTGCCACGATGGGCGATCCTGCCACGATAGACGATCCCGCCGCGATGGACGATCCTGCCACGGTGGACGATCCTGTCACGATAGACGATCCTGCCACGATGGACGATCCTGCCACGATGGACGATCCTGCCACGATGGACGATCCTGCCACGATAGACGACCCCGTCACGATAGACGATCTCTTCACGATAGACGAGGCGTCCGCGATAAATCCAACCCAACCCCCCACCATGACGAAGGGGCCCGCTGATCGGTCGCGTTTGT
>Ga0099797_100260_pt1 | contig 32123 bp, 35 predicted proteins | sample Uncmet_Sort48C_1_FD_89871 | JGI IMG/M metagenome (GOLD analysis project Ga0099797, IMG submission 89871) | Marine eukaryotic communities from CALCOFI LINE 67, Pacific Ocean - C012_Sort48C_1 | ecosystem: Environmental > Aquatic > Marine > Oceanic | place: Pacific Ocean: Monterey Bay | collected... | reverse complement strand
TCATATAGATGAGAGTGAGGGTGAAGCCTGTACCATGCAGATAGACGAGAGTGGGGGTGAAGCCTGTATCATCAGAGGATTACAGAGCAGATAGACGAGAGTGAGGGTGAAGCCTGTATCATCATATAGATGAGAGTGAGGGTGAAGCCTGTACCATGCAGATAGACGAGAGTGAGAAGCCTGTATCAACAGAGGATAAAAACCAGCAACTGTTTTGAAGCTCATGAGGGAGTCATTGAAGTATCGATCGTAATAAAATCCAGAGGTCTCATCCCACATCTTCTCATCCATAGCTGCTGTGGTTGCGTTGGCGACTTTTCCCCAGTATTCGGCTCTTGTACTGTTATTCAATGCGCGTGCCATCCTCGACAGAGCCTGCATGAATCCAAAAAGAGGCTAAGGAAGAGAACAAAAGAGGAGAACAGAAGCCACATGCGATGGGAAAGGTGGTACATATATATAGATGCGTTCATGTATGGTGTGGCATACTAGTATACACTGCTGTCGGTGTGGCCGCAACTCAATCTGAGGCTGTGGTTTCATGAAGGTTACCTGCGCCTCAAACACAATATAGCATGTAAAGTCTACACTCCAGTGGTGGCTTGCGCAACAGCTCTCTGTAGATAGAGCACAGAAGGTCTGCTCGTGGTCCATTCCAGCCTCGCATGCTTGAGACCAGTACATGAGGCCGTTCGAGGGTGTGCGCCGGTTCTTCAGGTGCCATTCGATATACCTTGTTTGGAACGACAAGAGAGGTGGGTTACAGTGGATGTGAAGGTCTCCCTCTGTGACAAGGGCTAACCACCTGGCTGCTACCCCTGCATACTTCTCATCTCATTCTACCTGTGACCCTGCATACTTCTCATCTCATTCTACCTGTGACCCTGCATACTTCTCATCTCATTCGGTCACTTAGGCGCCCATGAGAATGATTTAGCAACATCATCAAAATCACCCAGGCTGTACTAAAGTACTCACTGAACAAATTGCACAGCTTTCAGTGCAAACAGCTGTGTCAGGACACACCTCTGATGGGCAACTACTCCTACCCCTTTTCTCAAAGTAGCCAACACCATCCTATCCTCAGAGTAGCCAACACTATCCTATCCTCAGAGTAGCCAACACTATCCTATCCTCAGAGCAGCCAACACTATCCTATCCTCAGAGTAGCCAGCACTAGCCTATCCTCAAAGTAGCCTCTCAAAGTGGGGAAAGGATGAACTGATTTAGGCACACTTAGGGCTAGGCTTGACCCTAACCCTAACCCTAGCCACCCTAACCCTATCCCTTACCCCCTAACCATGTGTGGGTGTGTGACCTAACCCCCCTAAGCCTAAGCCTAATCCTAGCTCACGTAGGGCTAGGCTTGCATCGCTGCACGTAGGGCTAGGCTTGCATTGCTGCATGTAGGGCTAGGCTTGCATTGCTGCATGTAGGGCTAGGCTTGCATCGCTGTATCGTGTAAAGTTAGCTAGCACCAAGATTGGGGCAGGATCTGTATGTCCAACCCTATCTGTAGGTCCAACCCGAGATTGGGGCAGCCTAACCCTATCTATAGGTCCAACCTCTCAAGTCGGGGGAAAATATCTGTCAGGGAGTCCATGTCGTGGGTGACGTTGAAATAGTCCCACATGACGAGCGCCATGTTTGGAGGCATGGCATCGGTGAGACTGAGACATCCAGATGGATTGAACTCTGCACACATTTGGCCCGACTCCACCTGCACCACAGCAAAGTTAGGATAAGGATGCGGGTCATGACGGCATAGTACACAATTATAGGGTAGGGCGAGAATGCGGAAAAGGGTGTCAGCGAGGACATGTTCAAGAAGGCCGCACCTGGAACTGGAGGAAGCTGCGAAGATACTCCAGAGCACGGGAAGGCTCGACATAAACCTGTTGGCCATGAGAATTTGGGGCTCCATCGCCGCACATGCGATATCTGGAATACACGACAAGACGACAAGGTGGGATGGGTAGCAGTAGACTGCATCATGACATGGTGCATGTGGGGTAGAATGTACCATAGCCAGTGTCTGCATCATGCCATCCCACAGAAACATGTTCTTGTGTGGAGCCCTGCATGTAGTGGACCACCCCTGCTCAATTGCACCCTCCTTTGAAAGATGATTCACCTTGCGGAGGATGAGGGGCTGGTCAGACTTCGAAAAGAGGCTGGTGAGACTTTGAACGGGGTTAATCCTTCATTACGCTGAGCAACTTCCTCTGAAACCGATCGTCTGTGGGCTCTTTAAGTGCAGACAGCGACGCAATATATTCATTACGCTCTTCCATGATCCTTGCCACATCGTCGCGAGCAGCTTCTGCGGCACACTCAACAGCCTGCTTTTCATTGTCTGGGCTTGCGTAGCACAAGGCAAATGTGTACGCACCAGGAGAAGATGCCTCGCGATGGAATGCGAGAACGTCTTTGGAGCTCCTGGACACGTTTACTGACTGATAATCCGAACAGCCATGATTGGTCGCATTTGTCTCGAGCGCAATCTCATAAACGGGTCCTCGCCTCACCAGTACTTCAAACTTCTTTGGTGCTTCAGTCGCCTGGTAGATGGAGTACTGGAAACCAGTAACCTCCTGTGCTTCTCCCAGGTCTAGATTTAAAAACCATGGCCCAGACTTTCCTGTATCAGCATTCCAGAACGACTCACAGCCTTTCGACAGCAAGTTTTGGACGGGACCATTTGGGTGATACAGAGCCTCTACTCGCCATGACGCATTTGTGAGCCAAGCCCCACCGATCTGCAGCGCAATGTTGCAGATGGTGGGGCCGTATCCATCATATGAGGCTTCAATCTTCCACTGCCACTGCTGCGCTGTGCTCGGCCTCGGGAATGGGTACTCTTTCAATGCACCGCAGTTCGGCTTGTGCTCCTGCAGCAGCGCTGTGGCGTCTTCGCCTGTAACAAAGCCCACAATCGTTCTCCAATCCCGCCAGGTTACCATGAGTTTTGACGCCCCCCGTTCAACCAGAAGCACATCATTGGTAGCAACGACAATCTTATCAAGCAATGGGTCAGCGGTGACGTTGGCACCAAATCCAAGACTCAATATCCTCGGTGTGGGCGTCCAGAGCCAGACCGAGTAAGACCCATCCATGAACCAACCTACATACTGGGCAAGAGTGTTCGTCTGACCATCGATTCCTGAAAAGCCAAAAAGTGCACCAGAAGGTAGTCCACCTCTGCCCAACTGAGAGCCCTGACCTGCAGCAGGGCCTCCATACACCTGTGGCAGATGCTTCACACTCGCCTCTAAAGAGCACACTGGTGGTGCATTTCCCACCCCCACACCAAAGGGAGAGAAAGCGCTGCAGTTTGCATAGGACGTATCTGACGACCGGAGTGTGACTACTTTGACATCCACAAATGAAATACCTAGCGGGGATTCTGGCAGGCCTAGGCAACAAGTCCAACATCAGCAGGAGTAGCACCTAATTTTATACTCTAAACTCATACCCTATGTGTACCCTGAAAGAATCCCGGCTCTTCCGCAGTGCCCCGAACCAGATGTACTGTCACATTTCTGACATGAGGGGTGCCCTCGGCTGCAGTGATTGGGTCTGCGGGATCATACATAGCAATGCGAGCCACCTGGCAATTGCAGGTGGCATGTGAAGGAGACAGAGTAGTGCCAAAGCTGTTGCAGACCTGGTCGCAGTCGATGCATGTTGTATTGTAAATATAGATGTTCTTGATCGTCCCACCTCGACCACGCTTGCTTTTGATCGTTAGCACTCTCGGGCCCCAAGTCCACAGTGCGGGCTGAGAGTTGGCATCCCCCCTGCCACGTACAAGGATCATAAGCATGGACAAAGAGTGTTGCAGCACAGACACTCTGTTTTCATGACAGAGGATAGCCAACATCGACGCATACAGACTATCTGCATCTGGGGCACACACTAGGTAGAGGGTAGGAACCTCAGTATATTGTGCTGGACCACTACGTCGTGTACACCTTCCACAAGAGTCATAATCACAGTCAGATTCAGAGGATCTATCGACACTCAGAGAGTTCAATGAGATGTCAGGGCACCTCCTGACATCTCGGAGCCAAATGCTACTCCACCACTAAAATTAAAAAAGTTCTTCTCGATCATGATGTGGCTGGAACTCTTGTTGAAGCTACGACCACAGCTGTCCATACCTGATTTCACTGCTACCCCATCGTCACCTACTTCGATATGGTTATTAGCAATATGCACATCTCTGCTGGAGTCTATATCCACTCCATCGGTAGAACCCACTGTGATTCCGTTCTGTATGCGGTTTCCGAAGACCTTGATCCCCTCACTCGCATACAGATGTACCGTCCAATAAGCAGAATGCTGAAGAGTCAGGGACTCGATTGTAATGTTACGAGCATTTCGGAACTGCACCATTCTGGGCCCTCCACCTCCTTCAGGGAAACCTCCGTCAATGGTGCCCCCTCCGGTGAGGATCACATCTTCAACCTCGAAACCTTGAAGGAGCGGACCAGCGCATGACCCGCGGCATCCGCAGTAGGACGGCAGTTCGGGAGCTGCAGGATAGGCTGATCGATTACCGACACCCTGTAGAGTGGCTCCAGGCTCAATGACGAATCGGAGGTTTGAGCGAAGCCTGAGTGGGCCTGTGAGATAGGTGCCAGGGGCAGGGAGCACCACTTCTCCGATGAAATTTGTTACATTTCCCGCGCAGCTGGAAATGGCAGCCTGAATGGCGTCCGTTGCCAGCGTGTGGCCATCTGGTTTGGCTCCGAAATCAGTGACTACGCATCTATGAGTCAAAGTCGGGCGCGCTGGCGCTAAGTCGAGTTGAAGCAATAAGACCGCAAGCACAATCAGCATCGTAAGTAACTGCAAGGTTGCTTCTTAATGCACGCTTCGTGCCTGATGGACAAATAGTTAGGCACTGTCAGTCAGCACATTGCGCAGCAGAAGCCATTTTGGACACAGCATCAGCGTTACCACTCTTGTTTTCACGACAACGGTCGGCGTTATTTATTCCTGCAATTTGAATTTGGCAGTTGACGCCGTGGTGGAACTAGTGAGTGGAGGTATACAAACACCCCCGCTCGCTTCTAATTGTTCCGGTAATTGTGAGTGGGCTCGTTTCCCCGAGCTTCGCCGTGTTGCGGCCTTCTCTGGTCATGTTCACGTCCTCGATTTCTCTAACAGAATACGCTAGTGCATCGCGCATGCATCCCCGCGCCAGAACGACCGGGGAACCGCCATGACCCGCACAGGCACCCGCAAGCCGAGCGCAGCAAGATCAACGCCGGCTTCACGCCACGCAAAGTGGCAAGGGTGCTCATCGATGAGATCAAGTGGATGCTTGAATCCTAAAATTGAAAGCTCAACTCCATCCGGCTAGATTCGACACTGCCACATGCCTAGCCCGGCCCGCCCACCTCGCTCAGCTCCATGTGAAAATTGTAAGAACTGTGCTCATTACAGAACCTGTTTGTTGAATTTGAGCTCAACTCCATGCCCTGGTTCGTCCATCATTGTTGTTGGGTGCTTTGGTTTGATGATCTTCCATGCTCAAGTTGGACTTCCAAAAAAGGGCACCTGCGGCGGGCCTTCACTTTCTCGGTTTGTGCGTTTTTGTGTGGGCTGTGTGGGTTTGTGTGGACTTGAAATGGATTTTGGTTGCATTTTGCCACGGTCTTGGAAACCAGCAACCGTGGGAGCTCGGTGCTTTCTTCATTGCACAGCCGAAGTTGCACGGGGGCCTAAATGAGAATGATGGGCAGGCGGACTCTCGATAAACTTAGGTGTCGACAGACACACAGCCGCACAAGTTGCACATCGTGCGCGATCGCTGGAGAGAGCGGGGCAACATCAATGCACAACATCAAGAAGGACGAGGCACAGGTGGTGCGGGAAGAGCCATGCGTGTGGCTTGGCTTGGCTTTGATGCTGCCACTAATCTCCTTTAGCACAGTGCCAGCACCAGCCCCAAGGCTTCAGAAGTGGGGCTAGCTCCGGCTCCAGCACCAGCTGCAGTTGCACCTGGTCCAGCATTCAATGACATCCAACAATGGATGCAAGACCATGCACTCCCTCTTCATGCCCTCGGCCATCTGTCTGCACGCAATGAAAAGCGTGAGAAATGGACTGAGATGCTTCACTTTTCCCAATTCCGATGACTCTCGCCGAGCAGAAGGTTGTGAGGCACTCTTCAAGAGCACAACTTGCACACATTCATCCCGTTCCACTTGCCTCAAGGCAATTGCGGAACACATCCTAGATGAAAGTTGACTGGTCTTGTCTGCCATCGCGCGCGGCGAGCCTGCCCCATGGATGTGTCTGTGTGTGGCCCGCCTCTCTGAACATCAACCAAGGGGGGAGGGGGCTCCCTGGCCGCAACCGAAACAGAGGAAGGCGCAATCTGATTCACAGTTCAAGTTTTTTTGACCAGGGGGAGCCCTTCGCAGTTGGGCTTGAACACTCACTGTCGCGGTCGAATCGTTCAGCATTGCACGTGGGACGTGCTCAGACTGCTGGGCGAGTGTCACGTGCAATGCTGAACCAACCCAGTCAATCGCGGTGCAAGAACCAATGACGCAAAGCTCGGACAGGTGCCATGAGTGCAAGCCTGCTGATTGAACTACTGACGAGCCACCTGCGTGGGACGTGCTCAGACTGCTGCGCGGGACACAAATGATCTGCTATCATCATTTTGGAGACAAAACAAAAAAACGATCTGAGGCCAGACTTGGCACACTTTTGATGTCGCACAAGAGATTGGTGTCATTTTTAGGTGATTTTGAGCACTTTTTTTTTCGTCAAAAATGTGAGCGATCAATTGAAAAAAAGATTTAAAAAAACTAACGGCCGATTCTAACTGTCAATTTCTGTTGCACAAAAAAATGCGCCTTGATGTGCATGACCAAAATCGACAAAGTTGTGGGGCACCTGCGCAACCCCAAATTTCAACCCAGAATGTTCATTCACACACATGCGTGTGCAGAGCTACCACTGCCAAGCTGCCAGCATGTTGGATCGGTGTTGTGTGCGCCGGGCATGCTGTGGCGTGGGCCTCCTGCCCGGCTCCATCGAGCCGCACTCTGCGCAGATGCCCACCCCCCACCTCTAAAAAAAGAGAGCACCCGCACATCTGGCACTTGCTTGCCAGTGGCGAACATCACAACACCGCCTGGTGCACACTAGGCGCACCGCAGATTGGGCGATGGTGCGCGCGCAGGCCGGGTGGGCAGCATGCTGCCCATGCACCCGGCCTGCGTGTGCAATGGCAACACCGCACAACCTGGGCCAAAAAAATCTGCGGCGCACCCAGCGTGAGCAGGGTGGTGTTGGGTGCACATTGCCCACCTGCTGCACATGAAGCGGGGGTGGCACAAGGGGGCACGTGCCCAGTGCAGGTGGAAGGTGGCCCACAGCGCAGCGTGCAGCAGCCGGGTGGGTGGGGGGTAGGCTGGCTAGCAGCCTGTGTAGCTTCACCTTGCACCCGCGAGCCTGGAGGGTGGGCGTGCGGGGAGGCCTAGGGCCCCGCAGTGTGCACTTGGCAAATTCGGACTGCAGTGGCTGCTGTGTACAATACTGCATCTGCGCAAGACCGGGGCGCCACTGACCAGGGCAGTTTATCAAAGCAGCTTAGTACATCTCAGATGCTGCTGAGAAGTGCCAAAGGCTGTTAAGGAAAGTGCAAACGTGCTACACGCGAACGTAGCCAGTGATTATCGCTGCATATACGTGTGTGAGGTGTCGCTGCCCTTGGGCAGCGCCTGCTGGCATATTACACTACAAAAAAAGCATCAGTGCATCAGTGAGGTGTGAGTACCAGATATTGGGCCACTGCATCGCTTAGCATAGGGACGTGTGCGACTGAAGGAATTCCCAGCCATTCAGCATAACTTCCAGACTTAAACACGGCGACCTTCAAAAGGCGTTGAGTGATCATTTGAGCAGTCAATTTAGTTTGCTCTTCATTTTAGCCTTTCCTGCCATTATTACTCGCCGAACAGGCCCCGGGACAGGACTTATAGTCAGAGGTTGGATAATGACTTGGGCTGGACTTGGCGATAGGGCTAGGAATGGAACCTTGGGGCGGTTCTTTGAAGTTAGGGTGAGGTGTGCATTGGGCTATGCTCATCTGCGTAAGTGCGGTAGGACGCAGCACCAGAGAATGTTCATTAGTCACCAAGTTGGGTTGAAGGTCAATCAATATTACGCAGGACGGGGTTGTGGCCACTCAATGTTGGCCGCAGACTGAAGCAGGGCTGCACCTTATACTGCTCACCACCGGGGATGCTGTTCACCACCGCCCTCAATTCATCTGCAGAATATGCTCGAAGAATGCTGACCTTCGAATCGGGCTGGGTTGGGGGCTCAACAGCGCATCAGACAGCTGAGATAAACCAGATTCCAAATTCTTGTGCCCGGCTTTTATCAGCGTGCACATCGACCAGCGCACGTGCACAGCAACGCCTTGTGAGAGACGTGCGCATCGACCAGCGCACGTGCACCAGGAGATCGGATACAGCCCCGAAGCCACAAGCGCCACCATATACTAAATGAGCTGTGACAGGGCGGCACTGCCGCCGTCACAAGACGTGGGCCCGAGCTGTAACCAGAGAAAGCTTGGGAAATGGACCAAGTACTTGTTGAAGGAACTGTCTGTCTTCGTGGGAGACAAGAACATGCAGCAAGCGACCAGGATCCCAATGGGGGCTAACTTTGCGCGTGGAAATTCTCCGAAAACTTCGTCCAAGATAAGATAGACACCTTAACAATCGCATATTTCCACTGCATGGTGGTACTTTTCGCTGTGGCGTTTCATCGCGGCGAGGGTTTCGGGGCCGGGATCGGTCACAAAGAACGCACACGTTGAAATAGATTAGCTGGGATTAGGATCAGTGTCGGGTCAGGCTTACGCGGGCTGCAGTACAAACACAAAGCATACGGGAAGCAGGGTTAGGGGTTTGAGACGGATTTCATACGACGTAGGCTCAATATATCGGAGAATTCGGGGTTAGAGCTCAACCTGGGGGGTAGAGTCAACAATACTTCGGGGTGGGTTAAGAGTAGGGTTACGAACTCGGGGGGTAGGGTAAAGAATGGGATTACGGCTCGAAGGGTAAGCTGCAACACGCACAAAGAAGACTCACCGAAGGCTGAACTTAGGGCTGGGGTTAGAAAAGTAGACAAATCCACATGCATGTTGATTTTCAGATCTAACCCTAAACCTAATCCTAAACGCAGGTCTGACCCTGAACCGAACTCCAGCCTCAACTAAAGCGAGTATTCGTCATGCCTGTTATTGCTTTGAACGACTTTCCTAACTCTCACCTGAATTCCCAAAACCGCTCAACTCTCAACAGGCAATCAGCATCTCCACCCAAGATCACCGTCATCCGACAGTGTGAACACCGCCGTGGATCCATCACAGGATGTGCCCCCGCTATCAAAAGCCCCCCCGCCCTCCCCCCCGCGCCGTATCTTTGCCCAAAACAAACCATAATACTAACGCGTAATAAATGCTTAAGGTCGCGCTGTTCTTAAAGGTTGTCCTTCTCAGTCAAGGTTGACCCAACGGATATCGACACCTTTTTTATACATGGCCATTATCGCCAGAAAATCACTGGCGCCGGATTAGGATTGTCAGTAAACTGTGCACAAATGCACAAAGAAGACTCACATTAAATGTATCAGAGTCGAGTCGGTGATGTGATGATGAGGCGGGGCTGGAATGAACGTGATGAGGGGCGGGGCGGGAATTACTGTGGAGTCGTGCCATGCCATCAATGGCAAGAAGGGTAAGACTGCGAAACCCCACCATGGCATCTTCACAAAGTACTCCTTGATCTTGGACAAAGGTGCTTGGAACGCATACTTGTACGCAAGCGCGAAGTTAAATGCCACGCCACCTGTAGGGCATACATCACAATTGAACATAGATGTCTACGGCGCATATGGAGGCTTTGTATAGGTGCTGCAAGGCATTCATGAAGGCTTTGTATCATCCACACGGAAGGCATTCGTGAAGGCTGTCGAGGAGGCACACGCATGGCCATGTATAATTCATTGCCACCTGCAGTCGGTGCCAAATCTCCCACGAGCAGGGCGGCGCGGGTGTGGATTACATCTAACCCACAGGAGGAAGGTCAGGGCTGAAGTCAAGGTTGGCGAGGACAGGAGGGATGAAGCCAAGGGTTGGGGGGCGGGTACATCTATACATAGAGCCAACGAAAGGGTTGTGAGGGAGGGCGTGAATAACATTGAGATTCAGTCTGGCGGCATGTAAGGAGACGCGCGGCTCGAAGAGCACTCTAGTTCCGAGGTGTGATGTAGCGCAGGCTGGGTAGAGGTGGGCATGCAACAAGTAGCGCAGACTGGACGGACAGGGTGCGGGGTACGAGAAGGAAGGCGGGTAGTGGGTGTTGGAGGAGGGATTGGGGCGTGGAGGGAGCAGGGCGGATGGGGAGCCAACCGACAAGAAATCAAGCAAATGCGCTGATGAGACTATGATCACATCCTCGTGATTTCAGTCAACAGGGTCGAGGAGCGCCTGCAAACACAGCCCGGACAAGCGAAGGCGGGAAGTGATGTAGCGCCAAGTGGATCATGCGCAAGTTAGCAGCGCACACGCTGTCCTGCGATAACATACCTCATTGTCACCCCGTTGGGCGCTTAACCCCAGAGGTGGGCGTTGCGATGGGTGTATGGGTGTGCCCCCCCACAAGTTGAATCCTAACCCGAGCTACTTAAATGTAGATCAGGTAACCCCCACCACAAGCCTGACCCTAACCCTGATTGCACATAAGGTGGGTGCCCATTCAGTGAGTTTGTGACATTTGTAGCATCCACGGCGAAGGGAGCAAAGCTGTACAAGGGGCTGCGTTAAGGACTTATCTGCGCGGGTGGCAATTTCAGGGCTTGGCGAATCGAGTGAGTGGACTTCACTCCCTAATAATGTTCAAAGGTAGGAAACACGAACGTGGGCAGAGAGGTGTTACTTCACAAATGGGCCGTGCGTTTTCTGCAGTTGCTTCCACGCGCTAGGGTTTGGCTGTAAATCCGTGAGGAGAAGCTTGATGTCCTGCAAGGACAAGGTTCAAGAGTCGGGCGTAGAATTAGCGTCACGGCAGTCAGGGTCAGGGTCTGGTTTGGCTCAGGTAACGGTCAGGGTTAAGAGGGGAGGAGAAACCAGGCCTTCCCCTGCTCCAGCAGTTTGCGTGTCCACATAGTAGGGGCAACCCCTCCGCCAGCTGCCTCGGGTTAGGGTTGGATCAGTGTTGAATTAGTTAGCTGCCAAGTGTATGCAGGGTGACAATTCGGCTTCGGATTCGGGTTGAGCTCGGTACCAATTCGACAATCCAATTACACGGTGCCGTGTGCAAATATCCAGTCAAGGCATCAGACACCTGGTGAGGGCTGTTCATTGATTGATCATAGCTGGTTATGATCGGCCAGGGTTGGGATTGGCCCTGCAGGTGACCACTGAGAGACCGTACACATAGACACACAAATGCCATAGCACTCAAACACCCGAAACACCCGAAAGCACTAGTAAGGGTGAGGGTCAATTGTCAATGCAGCCACCCATGTGTTCCACACCTCGACTTGCTGGTAGGATTGCCAGGGATCAGGTGGGCTTCAATTTAGGGTCATGTTACGGGCATGGCCTCCATTTTGTGCTGCACACTGCCCTTCGCAAAGCCGTCGAGCCACATACGCGAGAGCGCATCCTGCGCCATGTTGGCAAACACTGCAGGCATCCTGGGAGGCAAAGCGGGGGCATATGCGTCTGGTGGCTGTTGTAAGGGTTGATCACCAAGCATCTGTGAGGAACTCGAACCATTGGCACACACGGCACTGTGGATACAGATGATACATCGTAGACAAGCCTGTGCCGATTAAAGCCACAACTACGCCTAGCGCGAACGAAACTCGCATGTAGATGAAGATACGCGTTTCAAGCTGACGATCAGCTCGAGTAATAATCTCTCGTTTAACAACCGGGGGATAACCGGGTCCCTACCAAAAAAGTACTACCTCCGGTCCGACGTTGTCGGACTGTCGCCACTGACAGTCTGTTGCCGACCCTGAACTGTTACTGTCGTCGTCGTCGCCGTCGTCGGCAACTCCATCAATGACTGTATACTGGTCGATTCTATTGATTGAGAATGAATGACGCGATTGATGACACTCTCTTTGAGTTTCATGACACACGTGGTACCCGTCTAGCATCTTCATCCAAACATATTTGTTGTGACATATCAGTGGAGGCCAGAAGGTTATTTCATCATTCTATCGCTCCTCTTATTGCGGATTTGAGCAGGTGCAAGCAAGAAGGGAAGTTATGGGTGGACCTGGCATTTCCACACGATGATTCATCTCTGTTCATCGATGGGCACACCCCTCCGTTCAATTGGTAGCAGCGAGTGGCCTTGCATACTCACGCTCCGCCTCTCGTTGTAATGGGACATGTCATTTGGGATGAAAGCGCCCCGCCCCCCGTTGCTTACCAGAAGTACGAATGTATCACTGTTAGCTCATAACGCGAATGCTTTTAGGCAGCATACGGGTGCCGAAATTCGATGGATGACACCGCAAGAGTTTACGCCAGGCCTGCAACTTCAGTTGGTCTATGGCTTTGGTAGGGTTCTAATCGAGCTTCTTTCATGTGGTCACAGTTGGTTGGTGCTCTTCTGTCATACCATTCACTGTGTAGGCGTGGTGCCCACGTTACACATTGGTCCTGGATCAGGTTCATGACATTGATATCTTAAAAAAACATGACGGCCTCGCTTCCAAGCTACTCGATACAGTCTTTTCGTTGATGTGGCTTATCCAAAATGGCCAAGCTTTAGACAATACAATAGTGCCAATACCAGCTTGCAGCAGCACTTTGGAAGCTTTGTAGTTCTGATCAAGTCATATGAATGAATGGAGGTCTTGACCTGAAGGACATCGTGCAGGGCACCCTCGGTGATTGGGGCGCGGGTTATGATTATGTAACGACTCTTGATTACGGCGAAGGGTGCTTTCCTGCGTAAAAGAAGTAGCAGCTACCGTTAAGGACATTGCCTGCCCGATAGGAATGGAGAACTGCAGGGCCTGTGCATAAAACCTGCCAACGAGATTGACTATAGGCGATTGTTACTTCCTCGCTGCACTTGGAGCAGTAATCGAGGGGCACGGCTCGGAGGTGATTAAACGACTGCAGGCAATAAGAGGACTTTGCTGCCGCTTAGCGGCGACTTAAGGAACAGTGGTCATTCAGTTAGTTGGCTATGCTGGGGTTCGCCAGAAGCGCCCAGCATGTCCGTGATGGAACCTGTTTGGAACAGCAGATTGCCCATATTCATGGCCTGCACACGATGTTGTCCAGGCACTGGGGATGCTGGATGATGCACACGTTGCCGAAGGGATCGTTGGAGTGCGCTTCTTCCTCGAAGGTCTCCATTATGCTGCCATGTTCAACGTGTTTTCCGGCACTTCATGCGACGACGCCAAGATTTCACCGTGCAACCCAACAGGGGATTGGGTTACTGTGTATGTGGATACGTACTTTCCATGTCGACACAACGGCAGAGACTGGGTTCCGATCTTTGCCCGATGCCGAGATCCCGCAGAGTACTGGGTGCGCATCCCTGATGGCCCGGAAATGCTACTGCCACTCTAGTGTAGCTAATCTTCTCATTGATCGGGATATCTTCACCCCCGCCCCTGATGCATAGACCCGCCTCGCCATCATGTCGTAAATACTGGTGCGCGTCCCGTATGATGTGTACTGAATCCAACTCGTAACTCTTCAATGAACACCGGGTACTGAGCCCGACTCATAACTGATACATAGATGGTGTCTACAGCAGCCCGGCTCGTACACGTACACGTCTGATGAACGGCGTTTATATCAGCTGGACTCGTAACTTGTCAAGATTTGCATGTGGTTTCCGTCGGTTGCACTCCAAGCTCTTCTCGAAGGGCATTTCTTTGCGTCGGCCCGATTCAGACCTTTTCAAGATGCACACCTCCGTTCCAAGGTATCAACGGTGGAAAAGGCATTCGCAAAGTTGCATGGCTCGTTCGAAGTCAACTCGGGAGAGGGTGTCTCTAAGGGCTATTTTACAGCTCCTTCCGTCATCTCATAGACCTCCCTCACTGAGGACGTGCATGAAGACCATTCGAGAGCTCCTGAAGTCATAGCATAGACGCCCTTCTACGAGGGCATGCATGAGCCACCTAAACTGCCCGCACGTGGGGTCGGGCTGCCAGATGCATCAGCCCATTTGTCATACATGCTAGACCCCTCAACATCATATGCTAGGCCCCTCCACATATCATGATGCAAGGGGAGTCTGTGCTGTGATGTCTGGGGGATCTATGCTGTGTTGTCCAGGGGGGTCTATGCTATGATGTCAGGGGGGTCTGTGCGGTGATGTCCGGGGACTCTATGCTGCTATGGTGTCAGGGGGGTCTATGCTATGATGTCCGGCGGATCTGTGCTGTGATGCCAGGGGCCTCTATGCTATGATGTCAGGGGAGGCACTGAGAGATGCGTCAGATGTGTAGATACGCCCTTGCGTACACGGGGAATGTGATATCCAAAGTCGTTAACCATTGGGTGAAGAACAACCCGCGCTGTCACGCTTAAATGTTTTGTCAGATAGTAGACGTTTTATAGTATGATACATCATATATTGGTACATTGGTACATTGGTACATTGGTACATTGGTACATTGGTACATTGGTACATTACTGCATCCACATGTTAGACGGGTCAGCAGCCTGTGCATGGATGACAGGCGATCCAAGCGGGGCGTGGGAACCGTGGTATCCAGTACCTCACTGGCGGTGCGTCTTCCATGGTATGGTGCCAAGGGAGTCCATGACATGATGCCAGGGGCGTGGCGACCGTGGTATCCAGTGCCTAGCACTGGCGGTGCGTCTTGTTCACCCTGTCCTCGGCTGTTCTCAAGATAGCCAGCCCAGCCCGTGTAAGCCGCCCTCGTTATCATAGCGCAGTTGTAGCCAACAGACTGCCCGATTACCATGATCTCAAACACCATCTGTCTCGAAGCTGTCTCTCTCTCTCTCTGTGTGCCCACGCCTCTCCAGACTTCTGGTCTTCCTGCCGCTCAAGTCTCCCTATCACTCACAGAACCCTTGATATCATATCAAAGACCCCCCTAGCATCTTTGTATAGACCCTCCTTTCAGCACCCCGCCGTTGTGAGACCTTTGTGAGGGCAAACTCTTATGCATCATATACTGACCCCCTCGACATCATAGCATAGACCTCCTGATGATATGTGATTGCCCCCCTTACTTTGAGAAGCCGGTGTTGATTGGACAAATTTCGCTCCCAATCTATGCCGTTATAGCTCGAGTCTGTGGAATTCAATCCCTGATATCATATCGTCGACGTCCCTTGCGATCATATCATTGGCCCCCTTGACACACATCATCGACTCCCCTTTCCATCATATCTTAGTCCATTTGTTGTCCTCCGATTTGTGACGAGGCGCAGTGGCATCTGCCTGCGATGCAGACGCGGTGGCTGCACTAGTATAATGCACTGACGTGTTAATGTGCTAATGTACTAATGCAGGTATTTGTGACGAGACGCAGTGGCTCCTGCCTGTGATGCAGACGAATGGCACACTGTGGCCACAGATTCTAGAATGGGTTGGCCCGCACGCCGACCACAGGACATGCTAGCAAGGGACTAGGGCGGAGGGGGGTGGGGGGCTAGCATTGGGCCAGGGGGCGCTAGCAGTACATTCCAGGGCCTGTGCACGGCTGCATCATCTCGAGTCTATGATGCGTGCAGGGGGTCCACGGCACGCGCAGATGCAAATACCGAGACCTGCGCACTTATAGTTGGGCCTGTCACATGCAGACTATCAGATGCAGATGATTGGGGTCTATCTCAAACAGAAGGTATGGGGGGGGGGGGGATCTCAGCAGGATCTGTGCGTAGTTATTTACCATGAAGCGCTGCGTGAGTCGGCCTCCTTCGGCCGTGGTAGAACAGGTGAGCTGCAGCAGTTGCCCTCGACGCTACAACTTATTCCCTGCTCTAGTTTGCTTTTGCTGAATTCGTTAAGTTCAACTTTATCTCGTTTTTTTATTTCCCTTTTCTCCGCATAATGCTCATACCACACCTCTGTGCGGACGGTCTTTGCAAGCAACAAAGTAGGCAAGTATGTCCTTCGAGGCTTCAGTAGCGAGTGCTTCGAAACAGCTGCGGAAAGAAGGCATCCTTCGTAGCCACAAAAAGCCATCGTCGGATCGGTGCGGGTGTTCACTTCGCTCCTGTATGGAAAAACTCACCCCTACTCTCCAACTATCCACACCTTTCACAGATGCCATGCCACGGGAGGAATGCACTTTGAAACTTCTGGAATGAAATCCAGCGCGCAGCCGTTATTTCGGAACTGATCCGTGATGTGTGTGTCATTTGATTCTCTTTGGTAGGACGCTGGTCACAGTGGGGGGTGGCAGAGAGGCGGATGTCAACCACGACGGGCACCTCGATATCCTTGGCAGCCACATCTACAGCCTGATTGGAGCAGCAGAAGCCGAGGGGCATCGCTTGGTGAAAGTATGGAACCCGTATGGAGGCGAGGAGTGGCATGGGGCATGGGGAGACGGAGATTCGAGGTGGACCAAGGCTTTGCGGCAGAGTGTGGGGAAGGTGGACGAAGAAGATGGTAATTAGGGCCAGGAGATTAGGGCTAGGGGGTTAAGCAGGGGATTGGGGGGCAGGAAACGATGGATACAGATGTGTGCTACATGGCCTTCGAGTACTTCGCTGCGTGCTTCATGTAGTGCAATACTCTCCTTCACGCGATGCATAGAGCCCCTCTACATGATGCATAGACCCCCTTCAATATGAACAACGAATCGAGGGACGCAGACACGGTGTTGTCAGAGTCATGACGGTGTGAACTACGTCGGGTCAACAGTGGCGGACACGGTGTTGTCAGAGTCATGACGGTGTGAACTACGTCGGGTCAACAGTGGCAGACACGGTGTTGTCAGAGTCATGACGGTGTGAACTACGTCGGGTCAACAGTGGCGGATCACGGTGTTGTCAGAGTCATGACGGTGTGAACTACGTCGGGTCAACAGTGGCGGATCAACGGCCTACGAATATGCGATACAGGGTGTCCTGTACATGCACTCACAGTGGTTTCCGCCGAGGTAGTTTCAGAAGATATCCGCTATAGTGCAAACCTATTGTCACTTTCGCTATAGTACAAACCTATTGGCACTTTATCCGCTATAGTACAAACCTATTGGCACTTTATCCGCTATAGTACAAACCTATTGGCACTTTGAGAAGCTGCTGTTGGTTGGAAACAATTCACACCGAGCCTATGCTATTATAGCTGGAGTTTGTGCAATTCGATCCCTATATGCTGCACAGACCACTCTTCGTGCTGTAAAAGTTGTTGTGACGCGGGATGCGATTTTATGTCATTTCATGGTGTTATGGCATCCACATACAGTATGTGGAAAGTAGGAGTTATTCCTCATTGTATATGTTAGACCCCCTTGCATATAATCTCTCTCTCTCTCCTCTCCGTCGAGCTGGAGCGTCATGTCGAACTTGAAATCTTCAGCGCTCGACAAACGCTCCCGCAAACTTTTCTTCTGCATTGCTCGTGACATTGAAATCAACTATGTTCTCGAATCGTCTTGCTTCTTCCCTTTTCTTTTCTTCTTCTCGCTCCCAATTTGGATGCCAACCATCCTCTATCCTTGACCTTGCTGCGCCATCCCCCCAATTGACTTAACTCCCATCCTTCCAGTCTTCCTTCAATCTACTCCCCCATTTACTCTTCCCATCCTCAACCTCTCGCACCATCCTCTTCCACGTGAGATCCTCTTCTCCCCTTCTCGCACAATGAGCCACCCATTGAAGCTTTCTCTTGCAAATCAACGACTGGATCGACTCCAAACCAAGCATCTCCAGCAACTGGCTCTCCGTCAACCTCTTGTCATCCGCACTCCTCACTACTTCCCCGACCAACCTCCTCATCAGGTACCCATTCCTTCCCACTAGAGCTTTCATCTCTGTCTCATTAATCGTCCACACTTCGCTATTGTACAAAAGCACGGAATGAACAAAAGCCGAGTACAGACGACCTTTTAGCTTCCCTTTATTGCCCAAACCCGCCAAAGTCTTCTGAAAATCCCAGTTGTCTTCTTGATTCTCCTTCTTATCTCTGGACCAGAAGAGCCTTTATTATCCGAGAGAGATCCCAAGTAGAGAAAGCTTCCGCATGCCTTAGCTACTCCTCCATTACAGCTTCTCACTTCGACTCGCTCTACTCCAAAGAGTTTCTCTCCCCTTTCCAGAACCGCCTTTGCTCTTGTGGCCCTTCTCGCTTTGAGTTGACTTTCAGACATATCTTCCAACTTTTGACATCGGCCACCCCTTTAGATGTCAAGAAAGAGAGAGATAAAATGGAGAAGAAGGGAAAGATTTGTGAAATCAGAATTCGCTTCAGAAGTAGGCTGGCTTCAACATGTCAGGGGTGGCCTGCACATGATAGACCCCCTGCACCATATGATAGGCCCCCCTATTTCTTATTACAAATCGGAAAAAGAAGACCCGCAGGAGCGGGCAGGGTGCATGGCGGGGAGTCGATGAGTTTTTTGCTATGCGTGATGGATGGCATACGATCCCCGTGAAGCTTCTGTCTCAGCTTGGACTGAGCTTTAGTCCCCCATGCTCTTCAAATTCCTCGATGGTTCTTTCCAGGTATAAACGGATCCGGTTTCGGCGTCACGTTCTGGACAGTGTGTACTGCCCGTACTGGGCAATTCAAAGCTGTAGACCCTCAATGTGAACAAAAGATTCGAGGGACACAAGCTTGGTTCTATCAGAGTTCTGGCACGACCGGGGTGGACGACGCCGGATTAACAGTGGCGACCCAATGGCCTACGAGTGTGCAATATCAGGTTGCTTTCTTGGACTCGTTCTGACTGCGGTGCGCTCGCAGGTTGAAGCCCTTGTCCAACTCAAGTAATTTTTTATGGCGCTAATGGCTCTGCGGGAAACTACTGAAGATTCGACTGAGTTCACACCCGGTCGTTGCCGTTATGATTGAAGCTTGTGGAATTCAATCCCCCCGATTTTATGGCATCTGCGTACACTGTGTGGAAAGTAGGAGTGATTTCTCTATGTATGGTGCGTAGACCCCCTATATGGTGCGTAGGCCCCCCCACGAGGACATCTTCCGCTCATATTCTGAGCCAAATTGAAACGTGGTGGAGCCCAGTTCGATTTCCGATGGAACAGCAACGACGATCCGCTGTCGTCGTTGTTGTTGGTGTGTGCCAGATGTGTGACTTCATGGTTGCTATGCACAGGTGACACCTGGACTTGCAGAGTGCTGTGAAAGTGCATGCTGGAGGGTGTTGTGCAAATGTATGTTGGACATCGGATGCTTAGGACCGCGGGGATGGAGCTGTGCAATCACCAAAAGTTTCGAATTTTGGCTCAGAAGTGGTGAAAAGATGTGGTTAATTCTCTCTCACATTTGCAGGTGTGTTCTGGATGTCCTTGGAGGACTTCGCCGCCCGTTTCACATATTGTGAACTCGCCGTGCAGCAAAAGCCTGGGTGGACCTTTCTAACCGTGCGTGGCGAGTGGGTGCAGGTGGCACACATGCTGAACGCAACGACTGAAATGAGAGTTCAGCCCTCCTCTCCAAATATTGCACACAGATCCCAGGACATGACCGAAAAGCGGTCCGTGAAGCCCATCTGCTTCAGCGTCAGCAGCCTGGATTCCATCAGCCCTAAATAACGCCACGTGTGCGCATGCGTGAAACAGAAGGGCGACCACAGTCTGCATAGGAACCGGTCAATGATGATGATATGGTCATGAGGCCCTTGAGCATCCCAAGAGAAGTCGGTATTGTCTACCATGGGCGGGTCACTGATAGCCATTCTGTGCGTGCATGACGCCGATGCGTACACACAGCAGTAGAGAGCCTTCGACTGCCCCTCGTCACAGAGCTTGTCACGACCGCGTCAGTGATGGTCAGTAATCATGACCAGGGTCGCAAACGCAGGGGTGGGTTTGGCAGGTGGACACTGAGAGTTTACGAGCGAGCGACTCTGTGCAGCGATTGGGAGGCGGGTGGAGCAATATTGCGAAGCCATACACCACTCGCGCACCTCTCCGTGCACACACGCACACGCACCTGTGCGTTGCAGGGCGTGAGCGCAGGTGGGTGCCCCCCGGCGTTCTGCGTGGAAGGTGGCGAGCCAGGAGCCGGTGATCGTCCCCGCACACTCACTTGGCATTCCTGGCCTTATCCTAGCCACGTAGCACCGCGCATCTATGCGGCGCATGTGTAACCGCACATGGCCAGCAGCACTTGTGGTGGTTACTGCTCTGGTCTAAGCAGCACGGGCAATGCCCCTTTCTTGGTGGGCACTGTATGTCTACCTACAACCATGCACCGGGCACGGTCCTGCTTCTGCTGTGGCGTCACGATCCTGCCTGTGCTACTAATATACTTTAATACATGATGCTATAGTAATTTGAATCACATGTGGTGTGCATCACGCTGATGTCGTCCTTCATTACGGTCCTGGCTTTGCCCAAGGAACCTTCTTTTGCAATCCGAGGTGGACCATCGTGCCTGAGGTGAAAGATCGGGCGCAGATGGGGGGAGGAGGGGCCCGTTACGACGCCGTAGACTTATGCATCGCTGCAATAAGCGCGCACGAGGCGGGGGGGGGGGGGCTAGCATTATGGCATGGGGTCAAGGGAGATGTGCGCTTGCATTAGGCATAAGAAGGGGTGCGGGTTGCGGTAGCGATTAGGAATAAGTAAGGATTTGAATACCAGGCGAAACGGGGCCTCATTAGGACGCCATGGACTTATTCGAAGCTGCAACAAGGGCAGGGGCTAGCGTTATCTTAGCTTTGGTGTTGGTCGAGGAGGGGTTAGGACTGGCATTACTTGAGGACAAATGAACAACATAGACCCCCCCGCCGCCGCCGCTCCCCATTGAAATCCACGAGAGCCACAGGGGTCTTGCCCTGCGAGGCGTGGTGGGTCATGACGTCTTTCGTGTGCGGCCTTTCAGGGGTGCCATCACAGCTCTCATCTGACTGTACGGTGGATGCGAGGCAAGACTGAACGAGGACCACGCCAATCTCGCATCTCGGAATTCATGTCGCACTGCACATTTTCTGTCTGTGCTAACCACGCGGTGACGCGTTTGCTTTCTTGTGAGTTTGTTGACACAACGTCAGAGTCAGGGGAAAGCGTTGGCTTCGTGCCGAGGTAAAGGCCACGGCGCGCGGACAAGCGCTGGTAAAGGCGCGTGCACGTGGACAAACATTGGCGAGCCTAACATCTACATCATTCAACGCTTCTGGTCTTGCGGCTCGTGCGCGTACTTTGCACGGGTCCCCCTGTGGTACGTGCAGGCCCAATGCAAGGCTGGTCCCCCTGTGGTACGTGCAGGCCCAATGCAAGGCTGGTCCCCCTGTGGTACGTGCAGGCCCAGTGCAAGGCTGGTCCCCCTGTGATACGTGCAGGCCCAGTGCAAGGCGGGTCCCCCTGTGATACGTGCAGGCCCAGTGCAAGGCTGGTCCCCCTGTGGTACGTGCAGGCCCAGTGCAAGGCTGGTCCCCCTGTGGTACGTGCAGGCCCAGTGCAAGGCTGGTCCCCCTGTGATACGTGCAGGCCCAGTGCAAGGCTGGTCCCCCTGTGATACGTGCAGGCCCAGTGCAAGGCTGGTCCCCCTGTGGTACGTGCAGGCCCAGTGCAAGGCTGGTCCCCCTGTGGTACGTGCAGGCCCAGTGCAAGGCTGGTCCCCCTGTGATACGTGCAGGCCCAGTGCAAGGCTGCTCCCCCTGTGGTACGTGCAGGCCCAGTGCAAGGCTGCTCCCCCTGTGATACGTGCAGGCCCAGTGCAAGGCGGGTCTTTCCACGGGTCACGTACACCTAATGTCAGGAGACTCCCGATGCGACCGATGTGGTCATCACGCTCTTCCAAGAGGCACTGCTCGGGGATGAGTGTTTCGTATGCTGTTGTATGAATGTATGAATACGCTAGTGCCAATTACCCAGTGTGCTGGTATACTGATAGAATATTGTTGGACATCGAAGACTAAGCGACTTTGAAGGCGTCCTTTTTGCTTTCCAATGTCGAGAGTCGACAAGGCTGGATACTGTCCAGCATCATCGTCTGTAATGGCAGTATACTCATGTAGTAATCGACTATTATAATCTAATACTACACAAATGTAATGGCAGTACGCTGATATGCTAGTAGAATGATATAGCACTACACGAATGTAATGGCAGTGCGCTGATATGCTAGTAGAATGATATAGCACTACACGAATGTAATGGCAGTACGCTGATATACCAGTAGAATGATATAGTAATATACTATGGCAGTACACTGATACTCTAATGCTGATATACTAATACACTAACGTAGCACTGTACGAATGTAATGGCAGTATACTGATATACTAACACACTAATGTAGTACTATACTGATATGGCAGTTGGACGCTGTCCAAGGCCCGCTTCGCGGAGTGTTTCATAAGATACTAATTTGCGCGTATTGCATTGGCTTACGGACACATTAGTTGGCTAGTGGGTTGAACGATGCTGTCCGTCCGTTGAGGTGTTTTAGACGGGGAAGGAAAGCACATGAGTTGTCCGGTCAATTGGGAGTTTCTACATAAACACCGGGTCATACAAGGTCGCCCGTGCCCTTCCAATCCCTCTAGATCTGTCCCGACTCAGCATGCCTCCTTGCCAGCCGTTTCCCACCTTTCCTCGCCCTTTCCTCCCTTGTATCATCAACAGCATCAAGAATAAACCTACACTCGCTCTTTCCTCCCGCCCAATCTATGTTGTCCACGGAAGGACGTCCGCAAGGCTGCTGATTGAACACGGGGGGGGGGGCTATACGCCAGGTAAGAGGGGGTCCACACGTCACGTATAGAAGGGTCCTATGCATCCTACATGGAGTCATTCTATGTTGTCCACGGAAGGACGTCCGCAAGGCTGCTGATTGAACACGGGGGGGGGGGCTATACACCAGGTAAGAGGGGTCCACACGTCACGTATAGAAGGGTCCTATGCATCCTACATGGAGTCATTCTATGTTGTCCACGGAAGGACGTCCGCAAGGCTGCTGACGGCGCGGTCAACGACCCAGTGTCCATGGGCCTCGCTATGATGACCAGGGGCTCAACAAGCCTCGACGGCATTCTTGCGTGTAGCATGTCGGGTACTGCGCACCAGGCCCTAACTCCTCTTCCGCCGCCGCGCCCTGGCCCTAATCCTATGTACATCAGGCCCTAATCCCCTTCGGCTTGTACAATACACATCCTGTGCCCTTTGCACCTCACTCGGTTGCTGCACGACGGAAGAAAGACGAAGTGCGATTTAGCAACTGGAAAGTGCACATGCTATATGGATGGAATCCACTGTTAACAAAACGGCTCATGGAAATCGTCAAACAGAAGGACTGGTTTGGGCTTGGAAAAGCTGAATTTGAAGCCACACACCTAGACCTGAGCGTATGTAGGGAAGAACATGCCGAAAAGAGATGTTAATCTAGACCGTATGACGGTAATTTATCAAAGGTTAAAGATGAAGGAGACATATGACAGCCCCCTTCATCGTATATGATAGACCCCCTTAATCACGCGTCAGCAGACTGTTTGCTGCCACAAGTGTACGGAACAGCCAGGAAAATACACGTGTGCTTCACACGCTGGCACCCACGAAGCATCGCGCCCGCTTGGGTCCATGAGTGGAGCTAGCCGTACAGTCTTGGGCCCATCGGTAACGCGAAATAAATAAGCAAGACGTGGAAACTGATAGAGGCCGATCTGTCCAGCATGAGCAACACGAGTGGCACGTGTGCTCCCCAGCAGGGCGGGGCTATTGTATGCAAGCAGGGGGGCTGAATTCGACAAATCCAGTCGTAACGGCATCAGCTGGGTGCGAACTCTGTCTAATCCTCAGTAGCTTCTCGCAGCGCCATTTAAATTAACGGTACCAAACATCTTCTGTAAATGACATCTGGGCAGCATCCACGTTAGTGCAAATACAGGACATCCTCGTTTCGTGTACTCGTAGGCCATTGAGTCGCCGCTGCTGATCAGACGGGGGGGGATATAGCATAAACTATGAGGGGGTCTATCAGCCCAGTATCGGCAACACGAGTGTGCTCACCAACGGCTAACCCCGAAGCCACCCCCGAAGCCTGCTAGACTGCAGGGCGAGTCTGAGGGTAACAACGAGGGTAGCTCGTGACATGGAGCTGGTGCGCGTAGGAGCATGGCTGGACACAATGTGGATGGAGAAGTGGAGTTGTTCGTGTTGTAGTTGGTATTGCGGTCGTTGTTGACCATGGGGGTGGGTCGGTGTTCGACGCGTGGGAGAGCTCTGCTGAACGCATGTGTGAGTGAGCAAACAAAATGCCCGGCAGCCATGCATGCCCGTGCAGTTACCGTTCTTTTCTCCCATCCTCAGACTCGCCTTGGCATTAATCCTCATATCCTCATATCGCCTTGAACAAAATCATTTTAACACAATTGCTGTATTATTTCATTTTCGAATCTCTACTCATTCTTAACCAACGAACGGTCCACATTCTGGCCATGTTGCTACGCACACCAGGTCCACGGTACTAACCAGCTGCCCTCGTTGTCATCCTCAGACTCGTCCTGGCTGTTATCATCAATATCGTCACGGAATCCCACTTTGGCCCTCAGTCACAACACTGCCCCTCCCCGCTTCGCTTGGCGCGCTACATACAGATGGTGCTCAAGATGCATCTCGCCTGTAGCGGTTTCTAACCTTAGCTCCGCCCCTCTTCACCGAGCCATAACTCTACCCAACCAGGCTCTAAACCTAGCTATACTTTTCCCGTCGCATGTGCGTATCTGCATGCCACACCTGGGCACCCACAGATCACCTGCGGCTTCGGTGACGAGCTGATGACAATGCGTTGACGAGGGTCGTGCGGCGATGTCTTTGATACAATTCTGATACAGACGCGGTTTGATTTTCACCTCCACATTGGCGTTTACTGGATACCAATCGATTGAGGGGGCCTATGGTATCATATGAGAGGGTCTATGGTATCATGCGAGGGGGCCTATGGTATCATATGAGAGGGTCTATGGTATCATGCGAGGGGGTCTGAGGTATCATGCGAGGGGGTCTGAGGTATCATGCGAGGGGGTCTGAGGTATCATACGAGGGGGTCTATGATATTCACAATGGCGTTTACCGGATACCAATCGGCGCCTTCGTGCTGTGCAAGCTGATTGTACTGTGGGAGCGTACTTGCCAATTCAATGTCAGCCGCGTGCAGCATTTGGGCAGTTGGAGCCATTTCTCATACGATGGCTAGACCCCCCCCCCCTCATATGATAGCTAGACCCCCCTCATGTATGATAGACCTCCCCTCGCATGTCAGCCGCGTGCAGCATTTGGGCAGTAGGAGATAATTCTTCCCGATAATGCTGGCGACTAGGAGGATAAAGTAGGAGAGACACCATGAGAGACACCTCTTCCCCTTCCCGATAATAATGGCCACTAGAGGATATGACGGATGCCGCCTCGTCATCCATACGCGTGCGTTCACCACCTCACTTCATTCCTCCTTCCCAGACTCTGACCCGAGCCCCCTCTAACAAGACTTATATCATCAAACCCATCAACAAGAAATCCACCCCCCACCACCACCCACATCCCCCTCTACGCACACACAACACTCACCAGATCCTAACCCTACAGCACCTTCGTCATCTTCAGTATTGGCATCATTTACAAGCAGTGCAACAGGTGGTGCTTGAGACGCACCTCACCGGCCCCGTCGACATTATTGCGTTTCTATGGCGCGCCGGCATCAAAAGCCGCTTCGCGTTGGCGCTGAATTCGAGCGCACGCTGCACTCTCGAGAGCAGGGAGGCGCCGTGCGCGCGCGAAGAGGCGCCGTGCACCAATCCGGTTGTATAAGCTCCCGTACGCCGGCGGATGCGCTGTTTGCTTTTGGGGACTCCTTCACATACGCGCTTCACCCTTGGTACTATGCTGTGTTGCCGATGCGCTGTGCGGCACGGTTTGAGTGCACAATGCGCAGAATATGCATAGTGTACCGTGATGTGTACATATCAATGAAGCTGTGCTGCGCGATGTCAGGTCACGCCCCGTTGCATTACGGCGTTCATGTGAAGCGACACGGTCATGGCATTATGTGATGTTGTGTTGCATTACGGCGTTCATGTGAAGCGACACGGCCATGGCATTATGTGATGTTGTGTTGCATTGCCGCAACGCGTGCCTCTCACGAACGAGTCAGAGCGTCACAGTCTTTGACGGTACGGTTTTGTAATACAATGTCGTAGCGCCTTCCCCCCCCCCCTTCCGCGCGCCGCCGTCCTGCCTCACCAGGCCCTATGTGAGTAGTAACTGGTCTACGTTGCGTTCACATCGCTATGAGAGGAGAGCACTCCTGTGACTTTGATAAACACCGTAACGATTTTGAAGGCCTCTCCATCAACAGCTGGGCTGTTATCTCTCTCAACCAAGACTTATGTTGAGCATATGTCAAGTCCAATTCTACGAGGATGGCCGTTGAGCAAGTGCCAATTCAATACTGGGCAAGCCCTGCCAACGTGAGCCTCTTGCACAGGGAGCCACTGCCTGTGCATTGACTATCGACACCCTGTCTGTTCCAGGCGGTGACGTGGTCATGGCATTATGTGATGTTGTGTTGCATTGCCGCAACGTGTTCCTCTCACAGACAAGTCGTGCACGTGTCCAGGCAACCTCGATGTAGTGACACCCCGCCGTGCACGTGCCTAGGCAGTTGTGTCACCCCGCCGCGCACGTGCCCAGGCGGCCGCAATGTCTCAGGGGCGCCACCCTGTATCGACCCTTTGCGGAAGCTGTGGCACTGAAGTGGACATGCGTTTCGCGGGTGGAGAGGGCCCCCACTCCGAGCAAGGCGTCAGGCCTTGCTGCATGAGAGGGGGCGGGGCTGTGATGTATGTGTGTGTGGCGGGAGAAGCAGTCTACGGTATATGGGGGGGGGGGGGGGGGGGGGTATTGCGAACTAGGTGTCACTGCATTAGCCCTCGCTCCAGAAGTATGCATACGGGTACGGCATTTCAAACCGCCAAAAGTGGCCATGCCCTTGAAAGGTTTGCTTCCAGGCGCTGTTGACATGTGTAGATTCTGTGCTATATGTCAGAACCTACGCACAACTCAATCGCCTTCCACACATCATACGGACCCAGGACGCTGGTTCTCACAGACCGCACGACTGACACAGTGAGTGGAGGAAAGAGGCAGAGCTTAACACTCTATGAGGGCAGCCTCAGATGCCGTGTTTTTCGAAAGGTAATGAGGCTTGAGGGATTATGAGTTCACCGCGAACATGTGCAAAAGAGGTGCATCTAAGGCGAAACCAAAAACTGGCTCTTTTGGCTCTTTGGATGGACCTAAAGCTACACTCACCTGGTGCGCCCATGCATCTGTGTAGATGCTGTATTGGTCTATGATATGATATCTGGCGTCTAAGGGGTTTCGATGCTTCACATCTTCCCCTCAAGTTTGCACGTCGAAATGTTGTTTTGATCACACCACAAGGAGGCCGTGCGGCAACGTAGGTGCAGCGGGGCATGAGTCCACCCGCTATAGAGTCCACGCTATCGCACTGCTGTCGAGCCGTGACCGCACCATCCGCACCATGAATCCCCCTTCGCATCATATCATAGACTTTCTTCACATTGCATCATCGCATCGCATCACAGCACATTCCGTCCCGTCCCGTCGTATCATATCCTATCATGGGCTCTCTTCACACCCCATCACAGATCCCTGGATGCAACTGAGCTCGCGAATTACGCTGCTGTGCTGCTGTAGACCTATGAACGTCATCCCCATCCAAAGGTTTCATCAAAAGTGTTTTCAGTGCCATTATTGCAAGAAGTCACTTAAATTCAGGCGCCGTTGGTAGGCTAGGTCCAGGTACCCACTTTTGTGAAAGGAGGTATAAAAGATGCTCACTCTTGTGATGGGGAATCTATCGTACGATGTGGGAAGGGGGGTCTGTGGTACGATGTTTTAGGGGTCTATGGCGTAACCTGAAGGGGTGTATGATGTAATGGGGTAACTTGAGGGGGTGTATGATGTAATGGGGTAACATGAGGGGGTGTATGATGCAATGGGGCAACTTGAGGGGGTGTATGATGCAATGGGGTAACTTGAGGGGTGTATGGTGTAATGGGGGATGGAATTCTACAAGCTTCAGCTATGACAGCATAGACTGGGTGCGGAATTTGTCCAGTCCACAGCAGCTTCTCAAATTGCCAATAAGTTGTGCTACGGAATTATTCTGTGCAGTTCACCTCAGCGCAAGCCATGATCAATGCATGTGCACAACACCCTCGTGTCAGCATGTTCCTAGGCTATTGATCCGCCACCGGTGGTCGTTCGTGGTTCGTCCCTATTCATGTCTCTGACAAGGGGGGTCTATGATATCATATGAGGGGGGTCTATGATGATGGACGTAGTTCGTCCCTATTCATGTCTCTGACAAGGGGGTCTATGATATCATATGAGGGGGGTCTATGATGATGACGTAGTTCGCCCCTATACAAGGGGGTCTATGATATCATATGAGGGGGGTCTATGATGATGGACGTAGTTCGCCCCATTCATGCCTCTGACAAGGGGGTCTATATATCATATGAGGGGGGTCTATGATGATGGACGTAGTTCGTCCCTATTCATGTCTCTGACAAGGGGGTCTATGATATCATATGAGGGGGGTCTATGATGATGACGTAGTTCGCCCCTATTCATGCCTCTGACAAGGGGGTCTATATATCATATGAGGGGGGTCTATGATGATGGACGTAGTTCGTCCCTATTCATGTCTCTGACAAAACCGAGTTCATGCCCCTCGATTCTATGTTCATGTTGTGGGTCATAACCGCATGAATCTCGTGCGTAATGGCTGGATCATCAGATGAATGGCGCTGCGCCGTGGTACCCATACCAGGTGTACTCGCTGACCTCTTCACTGAACTCCCCCCCTCGCTCTCTCTTCTCTTCTCTATGTCTCTATCATCTCTATCTCCCCTTGCATGCCTTACCGAACCCCACATGTGCACATCCCACTTCGCAACCATTTGAGGTGATGCGCATGCGCTTCACACGTGATGCCTCAGCATGGCAGTGAGGGGGATCCGTCACGTTGCGCGGCTATGTAAGCACCGCATGGCATCGACTCATCAGCCCCCCCACAATATGAACAAAGATTCGAGGGACACAACGGCGACAACGGGTCAATGGGAGAAAGCACACATTGCCCTATCTAATCCGGCTCCAAAAAGGTGGGTCACTTCAACCACATCCGATTGGGCGCCTACCTGAAGTCTCTTGGAGCTTTCGCGCTGCAGAAGTTGTTGTGATGCGGGATGCCATTTCATGCCATCTCATGATTTTATAGCATCCGCGTACAGTATATAGAAATCAGGAGTCATTTCTCGCATCATCGTATAGACCCTCATGATCATCACATCATGTAGACCATAGACTCCCTCACTCACACGTGTTTGCTCAGGGCATATCACATCAACGCAGGCCGTGGGGTTTGCCAGGTCTCAATTAGTGGCCCGCCCCAATGCGTCTCTGCATCTTATCGACCCCTCTGCTGCGTGCCTTATAATAATGCCAGTGGCACATTCAATGGGGCGTCTTGTATTGAGCTTGCAAGCTTGCCTGCTCAAAATACTTTGACTGTTTACGTGATACTCAGCCCATGCCGTGTCTATGCTTGCGTACATGAGGCCCCATAGGTACATAGCGCCGCTACTCAACTTAGCCGTATTCACGGCGTCTGCACTGGCTGTCAACAATAAACCCAATAAACCCAATAAACACTGCTTTCATTAGGACGCCTGCTTTCATTTTGCTCACACCTTGCCTGACCATGACAGCTATGCGAATGTGTGCTTTTGCGGGCGCGTTTTGTCAAGAGCGCCGCAGTTCACCTGTCTATGCCTATCCGTCGTGTGCAGGGGGGCCACGCATCGCGTCCTGTGGGCGTGTTATGCATCGCATCATAAGGAAGGGGGAGGGGGGCCTTCACATCATGCCATAGTCCCCCGTATTGATGGCCTAAGAATACGTTGATACGAGCTTGCTCTTTTCGCGCACTATCCGCGGTTTCCGCTGAGGCGAATCACAAAGAAAATACACCCGTAATACGTTTTGATGACACTTTGAGCTGCCGCTGTTGATTGGACGGACTTTGCACCCAACCTATGCCCTTATAGCTGAAGTCTTTGGAACTCAATTCCTTGCAGATTCCGTGCCGTCAGTCATGAATATCAGGCGTGCTTTTGCGAGCATGCAGCGCCAAAATGCCGAGTTTGCGCCAAAACGGTCGGCACCGACATCTGTGTGCAAGATGTGACGACAGGTCTGCCATCCTTTTCCGATTATGAGCAGTGGGTGAGGGTGTGCCGCATGGTCGTCCAGTGGGTAAGGGTGTGCCGCATGGTCGTCCAGTGGGTAAGGGTGTGCCGCATGGTCGTCCAGTGGGTAAGGGTGTGCCGCATGGTCGTCCAGTGGGTAAGGGTGTGCCGCATGGTCGTCCAGTGGGTAAGGGTGTGCCGCATGGTCGTCCAGTGGGTAAGGGTGTGCCGCATGGTCGTCCAGTGGGTAAGGGTGTGCCGCATGGTCATCCAGTGGGCAAGGGTGTGCCGCATGGGGAGGGGTGTTTAGTCGCTGCTGGGGAGGGGCTGCATGTCGCAGCCGAGGACATTGTGTTGCGGGATCAACAGGTGCATTTTGTCATTGGCGACCCCTCGTGCCATCGTATTGAGAGGCGATGCAATATGATATGATGTGATGCGAGGTGATGTGATGCGATATTATATGATTTATATTATGCGATGTGATGCGATGCGATGTGATGCGATATGATGTGATGTGATGTACTGTAATATTAGGCGATGCGATGCGATGTTTTGATAGCGATATGATATGATATGATATGATATGATATGTTGCGATGCGATGCGATAACATACCGTCATCTGCTATGATATGACATGAAATAGTGTGACATTCAAAACTGAATGCAATGCAACGTGGATGCATACAGTATCAGTAATGCGATACGATACGTTGAAATACGATCCAACGGCACACCATACTTGGATGATCGCGTGCACGCAAAGACGCAAAGTGCTGCAGCGCGATCTCACGCACTAAGCTGGAGCACCCTCTCGTATTATGCGTAGGTCACCGTACGATGCAAAGACCCCCCCCCCCTCATGCGATGCATAGTCCCCCTTGTAAGGTGGCCGCCTGCACGCAAAGTGCTGCAGCGCGATACCGCGCGCTGAGCTCGAGCAGCTCTCAGACGCATGGTGCTGGCGCGCGCACGCAGCCAAAGCTCCCGGCGCCGCGCCGAATTACGACAATCGCGAGTTGACGCAGGCTGCACCTGTCCAGATTAGTCAGTGGATAGATGGCTGGGTGTGGGGGTGTGGGCGCGGGGGTGGTAATGGGGTGGGATGCAATGCGATGCGATGCGATGATGAATCGCGATGGGATGCGACGCGATGGGTAAGTGGGAATGGAGTGGAGTGAAGTGGGCGCTGGGATGGGGTCGGAGTGGGGTAGAGACTTTACACACAAAGGTATTGACCTCGATGCCTTCCAACAACGTGTTTGCGCCGTGTTGCCCACAAATCCCTGTTTGTTGCCCTAGCTACCCTCGAATACGCGTTCGTTGCCGTCGCTGCCCTCAAATGTGAAGCCATCCAGTCCTCTTATCTGCACATGATTGATGCGCTCATCTGCATGCGGCAGTGGCATCTCCTTCAAGCAAGAAGATGTCCCCGTGGAGCCCGCATCCCATTTGTCTGCCTCAAGCAAGAAGATGTCCCCGTGGAGCCCGCATCCCATTTGTCTGCCTCAAGCAAGAAGATAGCGTGGAGCCCGCATCCCATTTGTCTGCCTCAAGCAAGAAGATATCCCCGTGGAGCCCGCATCCCATTTGTCTCCTTCAAGCAAGAAGATATCACGTGGAGCCCGCATCCCATTTGTC
>Ga0099797_100313_pt1 | contig 32140 bp, 19 predicted proteins | sample Uncmet_Sort48C_1_FD_89871 | JGI IMG/M metagenome (GOLD analysis project Ga0099797, IMG submission 89871) | Marine eukaryotic communities from CALCOFI LINE 67, Pacific Ocean - C012_Sort48C_1 | ecosystem: Environmental > Aquatic > Marine > Oceanic | place: Pacific Ocean: Monterey Bay | collected... | reverse complement strand
GAAATATTTACAAACAAAGGAAAGTGGTATGTCGTTTACATATGTATGTATGTATGAATAATAATTTACGTACCTTCTCTGTAAAGTGACCTACAATAGCACTATTATTATTATCCCGTACCTTCTAATGTTTCAATATATGGATGCTCTACGGTATACAACAAATCTATACTGTAGTAGTCCCGATCACGTTGTGAAAATATATGTACAAGTGTATCGCCAGAATCGATACAAACCCAATCATCTTCTGGTAGACCTTCCATTCTTAATTGTTGTCGCCCCAGTTCTTTCCCCAAATCCATTAAACTGTATGCAACATTTGCTATATGTAGACGAGACATGCACGTACAAACTAATATATGGTCCGCTTCTGGGCGTAGGTGCCTGTAGTAGGTAATATTTTGCCCCTTCGTCTCAACTAACAGCTTATAACAGTGTTGATACCACGGACTTTCTTTAGTTACATTATCGACCGGAAACTCAAAACGGGTCTCTACGCCATATTTATCTAAGGTTATATACCCGTGTTCTATGTCTTTATCCTTACGGGTGTGTTTTTGCAATTCTGGATGTTCAAACATTATATCTACATTTTCTGTTATCTCCTCGTCGTCGACGTTGTCATCACCACCTTGTTCGCTTATTACTTCATATTCTTCTTTTTCTTCCTCTGGATAAACGACTACTTCTTCTAAGTGTGACTCTGCATCTTCTTCATATGCGGGTGTCATATTTTTAATTTCTTGCCGTATCCTATCCGCTCTTCCAGTTAAGTTTGGTTCATCGGTAAAATTTCTTTCCCACACTGGTTTAGTATCCTTTTCAGATTTTAATTTATTAAATTTTTTTTTATACGACGACGACAAAGAACGGCAATGAACATTGTTTTGACCATATGTAGACAACAGTGGTTGCAGAAACCATCTACTTGTTGTAGTGTTCAGTTTCACCCTACGTTGAACAAGTTGCTTAAAAAATGCCATATCTTCAGCTGGACTATAATATATTTACAATTTTTTTTGTACAGTTCGCATGTTACTCGATGTATAAATGTATGCCTTCATCATACTGCTACATACGTATTCATATGTGAGTTTCTTGTTAGCATGTTATTTTCATTATACTATTATTTTTATTTTTTTTTTTTATTATAATTAATTATAATAATAATAATAATATATAATAATTATATTATTATTAATTTAAATTGGTGGTGTGGAGTGATTTCAGTTGTGTGTCCATACTAAAAACCTTAAATCAAACCCTCTTTATATTATACTGTGTTTAACCTTAAACAGCTCGAACAATTAATTATAAAAATTATCTGCTTTGTGATTATTATTATTTTTTATAAATATCTTAATCTGATTGTTGCAACAACAAAGTTGCGAGCCTCATCATACCAAAATAGCTAAAAACATGGCAACAATCCCGGCACCAAGAGGAGACGAGAGTTAGAATGGAGACAAAGAAAACTTGATATTAACATACGTGCAGTATGTGATACGAAAGCGCTACAAGTATGTTTTTGATATTTCATTAAACCACCATTGAAACCAATAACACCCGCTAAACAATGTTTTTTTCTATGACATATCTACCTTCTTGTAATCTTGATGCATTTAAATCATTTAAATCCAATGTTTGATATTGATTATTATTTAAAATTAATTCTGCAATCCCTCTACCAACGGCTGGTGATTGTTGTATACCGTGTCCACTAAATCCAGTTGCTACATAAAGTGGAATATCGTCAAAAATTTTACCCAACAAACCATTCTGATCAACAGTATTGTAATCATAATATCCACACCAACTACTTTTTACTTTGCAATTTTCAAATGCTGGTATTCTATAGGCAATAGATGGCCAAAGATGATTTTCAAAATGATCATGTTCAACAAATAATTCATCTGCAGTCCCATTTGAGTTACAATCAATACCAGCAGCATTTTCCATGCCACCAACTAAAAATAAATTTCTGTCAGGTAAACCTTCCCGCCTTATATACGCCCCACTTGGGCATACCAATAAAGGAACAGGTGGGGAAATCAAACTTTTGTCTGGGCAATGAACGACAAATACAAAACGTTTTCGTGGATGGACTGGTAATAAGTCATTTGCTTTATCAGAGTCAATACCAACCATCTTTGATAACAGTTGGCTAGACCAACATCCAGCTGCATTCACAAGTGCATTATTGCATTTAATTTTTATCGATGCATTATTGTTATTATTAGTAGTATTGGATATAATTACATGTTCTGCTTTTTTACCAATTTCTTCCACGCAACCCTGCATAAAAATGGCCCCTTTATCTTGAGCTTTTCTTCTCAATGCCGTAGTTAAAGTATATGGATCAAACCACCCTTCATCTTTTAAACCAAATGCACTTTGCTCGATATCTTCTGTTTGCAGCCATGGAAATTTAGTGCTCAATTCTCCGTTATGCCCGCCATAATGCACAACATGGGAACCTAAGGATTGTTGCAAGCGGACATTTTCTTCTAATTGTTTTTTACCTTTATTTTGAGCTAAAAATAAATAGCCACCTTCATCAAATTGAACATCCGTCTCTGGATCATGCGCTAGTTCTCTTATAAATTCAACACCAAATTGTGAAATGGCAATATTTACAGGTTCACTAAATTGTTGTCGTATTGAGCCTACAGACAATACGGAAGAAGCAATTTTATAATTCAAATCTTTTTCCACTACTACTACATTTAACTTTGGTTGCATCTCTAACAAAAAATTTGCAATAGAACAACCAATTGCCCCAGCACCAACGACGACTACATCCGCACTTTCCGGGGGTGGCACTGCAGCACGACGAATAGCGCTCGTTGAGAAAAAACGTTTAATCATCTCCAACAATTGTTTTGCATGCAGATTTATTGATATTCTTCGATGTTGTACTAGTTTCTGTTCCATTGCTTAATTGTGTCTTGATGGTATTTTGTTTTTCATTATTATTATTATTTTTTGATAGTAGATTGAGTTTTTAGTAGTAGTTCACACCACGACGACGTCGTTGTCGTTATTATTATTATTTTTTTACATTTTTTTTATAATAATGATGTGTTGTTCATATTATTATTTTATTATTTAATAATAATAATAACTTATTATTATTATTATTATAATATTTATTATTATTATACTACTACTAATTATTATATTATTATTATTATTATTATTGATAAAATATATTATAACAGTATTTTAATTTCTTTGGTATAACTTCACAACAATATATAGTAATAGTAATAATATATTTTTGTTGATAGTGGTAACTTTTGGAGAAAGGCTTTGATTACGTTGTGCTGCGCCTCCCAAAACGTTTCTTCGAGGCATTAGATTTTGCTTGTTTTCTTGCATATTGCATTCGATTTAACAACGCACTAACAAATTCTTCGTATTCAATTGTCCCACTTTCATCTGAATCAATAGCACGAACTAACGATTCGATTGTATCTGTGGTTAACTTTTTTAATTTTAACAATGTCATGGCATCTCTAAATTGTTCCGTGGTGATATATCCATTATCTTCCGTATCTATGGCAATAAAAACATCCAAAAATCCACCTAACGTTCCTCCAAAATATCCACCAGAATTTTTATCATTTAATATTTTGCGCAAATCATCAACTTTTTCAGTAGCTGCGTCATTTCCTGCTAATGTTGAAACTCGTTTGGTCGTTTTCTGCTTTTTTGCTTTTCCGTTTTTATCTACCTCAGTTGGCCAATCGTTACTAGATTTTGTTTGCTTTTTTGCTTTGGAATTACTTTTTTTCACCACCCGTTTTGGATCAAACCCAATGGATGCTGTTAGTATATCCATAGCATCGTCCCGCTTTTTCTTTTCTTGTAAAGCTCTAGCTTTATTATGCTCCGCTTGTTGGTGTATTTCATCCATTACCTTCACTTCACCTTCATAATGTGCCAATCTTTTTTTTGTTATTTTCATTTTTTCACGCAATTCATTTAGTTCAATTGATTGCTGATTGATTTTCATTTCAAGCTTACGACGTTCAATATTCTCTTTCTTTAAACGGTCATTGTGAATAGACGCATCGGCTTCACGCTCTCGTTGAAATTTCAAACTATCTGATTCTGCCTTTTTCACGCGCTTTATTAATTTTGTACTCTCTTGAAACTGTAGCATTTTTAGATTTGTTTATTTTTGAAAGGTGCATGAATGTTAGTCAATGAATTATAAAAAATGCACGATGTATAATATTTGTAGGGGCACGAACTTACCTTTTTCAACGCTAAATCTGTTAATTTCTGAGAATCTTCATATTGCTTGTTAGCATTTGCATTATGTGTTAAAATTTGCTCCATCAGCTCCCGCTCACGACCTGTTCGCACTAATGGCGCATGTTTTGCCAGCCCTGTTATATAACCACGAGGCAACGCACTTTTATTTATTGTTAAATTCCGTCTAGACGTTGGATCTTCACTTACTTCAATCACAGGATCACGATCTTCCTCATCGTCACTCATACCTTTTGGGATACTGGCAAACGGTACCGTAGGTGTTGATGATATTTCCATACTCCAATTAATTGGTCTTCTTGTAGGACTATCTAGTGCATTTCTTTTCATTGTGGTTGGTATCTCCCACAGCGGCTTTCCTTGTATCCAACTGATTTTGCTGCAACTTGTAACAAGCAACGGATTTGCAGTGGAAGAGATATCATGCGATTTTGCTTTAACGATGCATTCTAAATGTAATTTTGCAACTAACATACCATGTCTACGCTCCAACCAATCAATCACTCCGTCGCATACAAGCTTTAATCTAGATTTCAATTTAGTACTTTGTCCGACTTGTTTGTGACGATGATATACACCAAACTTTACAAAATCTTCCAATGCTTGTTTTGCAGGATCCGGAACACTATGGTTTCGGATGGAAGTAACTACTTTTGGTGCTAATGGCATTGTTAAGGATCGTATTTCTTCATTGTTTCCATCTAAATCTTCGTACGCAGCATTATGTGAAATTTGACCCGTCTCAAATGTATCCATTTGGTATCCAATTTTTCGAGCTTCGACTGGGTTTTTTGGTGGGTTTAATTTGCGTTCGTATTTACAAGTATAAACGCTATTTGTTGCAGGGTGTTGGTATTTTTTCATAACACATGGTCCAACGAAAAACTTTTTTCTTTTTCTTTTGATATCTTCGTTGTCAAATTTTCTATCCGATAAAATTTCTTGTCGACGGGTCCGTTGTTTTTTGCAATCATTTACCATGCGAATCAATGTATCGCGCAATATAACTGCGCGCCCACCACGTGCTTCCATATGGACTACAGGTATAGACGCATTTGTTCTTAATTTCTTTAATATTAATGGATCATTTATCCAGTGTTTTTCAAACTCTTCTAATGTCGTTTTTTCATACGATTTCCTCAAGATACAACGGTGTTTTTTACTATAAAAAAGCCACTCTTGTAATTCACCATCCTCGCCTAATATTGCACATTCTGGAATTCGTACTGGAGCCCTCCATAAGCGACGAAATAAAAGTTTAGTTGCTTCACTTTGTCGCGAAATTTGGCGAATAACTTGAGGTTTCACATCTCGTTCAATTAATCGATTTAAAGTAGCTGTAGTTGGCCTTTCTTTTGAGCTTCCCATATATGTATTCCTTGTTGATAACAATGCTGTCGTTGATTTCGAAGTTGTTGGTCTAGTTGATGATGCAGTTATTGGACGATTCCATGTCGAATTCGTCAGCACCGTACGCGACGGTGTCCAATCAGTCATATTACTACCCAGCGTAGGAGACAGCGGTCTTTGTATTGACTTAGAGAAGGTAAATGATGGTGAACGGCGCAATTTACTTTGTTCAAAGTTTGACTCCGTTTTAAACGCCATGATTGGTTACTAAAATTCGTATCCTTTTCGTCAATTATGTATGTGTTGCTTCCTCATGCGTCTGTGTATACTTGTATTTTGTACTAAATGAAGTATCACCCATTGTTCACACGACAGTGCATTTTTCGTATACATGTGTCAAATGATGTACACATCATCATATATAGTATATTACGTATAATATTATTATTATTGTAATTTATTCATAGTCGAATAACAATGAATACAATTATATTATTAATCTATTCGCAGAAGATATAGTTTTTTAGCTATTAATAATATAATAATAATATAACGAACATTTTTTAATTGATTTTCTTACCCGACCACGATCGGGCTAAACGATATAATGCTGTGTATACGCTATTTTAAAAGCAATAGTGTATCGTTTTATATTATGTAAGTGAAATATCCTAATAGTAATACGTAGTAATAATGTATCGTTTTATATTATGACTCGGTGAAGATTTCAATAAGTGAAATATCCTAATAGTAATACGTAGTAATAATGTATCGTTTTATATTATGACTCGGTGAAGATTTCAATAAGTGAAATATCCTTATAGTAATACGTATAGTAATAATAAAAAAAGAGAGTTAAAAGAAATATCCAATTATTTCAATTTTAACATTATTTATTATTGAAAATTATTATAAATTATTTTTAATTTAAAATTTAAAAGTAGAAATACCGGTAGCACAATACAATGTAGTAGTATTAAACCGCTTGCTGCCGATGAATCGAAATCGTAATTGCACCGCAGCACGCAGCACGCAGCACACAGTTCCAGATGGTAGTAATAATAACCCCCTACGAGTAAGTAAGTAATAAAAAATAAAATAATAATAAAAAAACAACCATGATGAACAACAATAAATATAATAACTATTTATTTACATCTTTTCCTTCTGCTTGCTGAGTTTATGTTTCACGCAGGTCTTGTGAATGGAGGGACTACGCGCAATATAGGACAAGCCTATTTAATTACTACTCGTGTAGTAAGTATCACTAGTTCATGATAGTGTTAACAACGTATACACACCGACGCACGCACGCACGCAAACAGCTAGTAATATACACGGTGTGAGATGGGAAATACGAACAGCTCCCGTGCTGCTGCGGCACCTACTACGTCAATACCAGAAGCTAGGGCAGTACCAGTAACAAGGGTCGCAGCGGCGCCTATATTGATGGAGCAAAAAATAGCCGAGCAAGAGGATCAAATTAGGAATCAGGCAACAGAATTAGCGCGGCTACATAATGCAAATATGCAGTTGCAAGCAGCTAATGATAGGCTTTCGTCGGAAATGAAGCGCTTTTCATTAATTTTGATGGTTATTTTCTTTTCCACAACTGCTGTCGTTTATAAATATTTTACGAATGGAGTTTTTACTTTGGATTATAATTTCAAGATGAACAACCAGGCAGAATACTTGTCAGCGTCGCCACAATCAACTGATACAATTAAAAGTGCACCGAGCCTCAATAATAGCACAGACGAGATGATATTTGTCTACTCTATGCTTACATTATTTACATCAGCATTTAATATTGCATTATTGCTGTATGGTGTTGGTATTGGTATTTCATTTTTCGGTTTTGTTGCTATTTTAACCATTTTGGATCAAGAGCAACAATATGTTCTGAAATTTATTGTATCAGTGATTTTTCAGTTTATCTTCGATATGGTAGGCGCATCTGTTATAAAAGAGCATGAAGTCCAGGGTTCATTTATTTTTTTATGTTCTATTATTGCAGTTTTTACATCATTTCATGAAGGTTGTCAAATTATTCTCGAACATTTCATTCTTACGAGGGTGAAAAGTCGACAACAACGACAAGCGGCTGCTGCACGAGAAAATAATTCTAGTGGTAGCCTAAATATAAATGCAAGAGATATGGATTGGGGAATATTTATTGAATATATGGGAATAATAATTTTAGACAACGTTGCTACATCACGGTTTCAAGCAATGGCAGATGTAAAAAGAAAAAAATATTTACAAGATGGTGTTTACAACTTGTGGATGTCATCATTGGCAACGTGCTGTGCATGCCTGTATTATTATCATTATTACAATGCATTTTCTCTTTACATTTTGCTTGCCTATATTTCAATGTTTATAACATATGTAATGGTGTTAATATTAGTATCCACCTTTATTAATCGTAGATCAATTGTAAAATGGAGGGTTGTGATAGGATCGTTTGGGGTACTAGCTTTAGCGTTGCATTTAATAATGGAATATTGTCAAATGATGCCAACGGTATTTGCATGTATTAGTTACCTCTTTCTTCCATATTTTTTAGTTTATCCACGTATTTATCCAAGTATTTCGCTTCGAGAGACTTTCAATCTAAGCACTGCTAGTTCAATATTGGAGCTAATGGTGCTATCAATTATTTTTGTAACATTATCACTAATGTTGCAAACATATATGTTTATTGTTCCACATTTTCTTATTATGCTACCTGCGATAGTGATTCAATACATGTATTATATATTATTTGAGCGTAAACGCGAGCGACAAATATCAAATAGCGTCAGTGAAATACAAGAATTAACAAAAGCTGAAAAAATATCGGATGCATTTACCATCAGTATGTTTTGCTATTTAACGCTAGTCCTTGGATTAAATGAATTGTATCGCAGGACTTTTCAATTTCAAAATGATAAATATTTAATTGCTTTATTAAATTGGACTGGAAAAACAGCAGCAATACAAGTTATATTGAAAGTCATTACACGATGTTTCATTGGCGGCTTTGTTTGTCTCGGATATTGGATAATTTTATTCAAATCGTTGCCTAGATCATTTGAACGCAGATATATTGGTTGGTTTCTTGGATTAATTGTTGCAACATTTGCCAAATACGAAACATCAAGCAATCATTCTGTGAATATGATCGTTTACATGTACGATTGTTTAGCTTTTTTATGTTTGTCAACATCAGCCATTCAGGAAGACTCACCAGATGGAGTTTTTAGTGTGTACTTCGGATTAAATTTTGATACAAATTTAGATTTGATATATAATTGCTATTATGGCTTGCGAATAGCAAGCATAATTCCAAATTTATTAGGTGTTTCATTCAGTTGTGTTTACATTATTCCTAGTATTTTCTCTTTTTATTTTCATGGGGAAAATTTTAGTAGAAACTTTAGAATGAATGATGCGAGAATTGTGAAGCCAATATTAAATCGTATTCTTGGTGTGTGTATATCATGCTTGGTCATGGTTGTAGCAATACAGGTTCAATCCAAGATACTTGCTTTGGTTTGTTGTTTTGGTATTTATATGTTTATTGGGTCTGTCTGCCTAAGTTGCAGTGCTAGTAACGCAGTGCGATTTGCGGTGATTAGTATGTGCGGATTTGCAACAGTTTTAACAGCTCAGAAAATGGATAAAGATTTTAGTATGTTATCAGAGACTGTCTTAAACTCCACACCATATTATTTACAATGTTTGTTCACATTATTCTTTGGTAGTGTTTCAACAAGTGGCAAAACCTCACCGTGGGATTTACAAATTGTTGAATGGTTTATAAAGATTTGAGTGTTCAATACAACTTTTTGTACTATGTTTTTTATTTTTTATATATATATAATATATATATTATATGTACAAATGTCTCTCGATATTTTTTTTCTCAGGAGAGAGTTTTTGTGGTTTGTGGGTGTACATACACATTATACTTTAACTTCAGTAGAGATGAAATGATCATTTAAGGTATTTATTCTAGCCGTCCTCTTATATCGTCTTCGATTGTCCACCACAAAAATTTGTAGTGCAGTTTATTATTAAATATAATTGATGATTAATTTATATTGTATAAAAAATAATTATTAATAATAATAATAATATTATATAATAATAATAATATTATATAATAATAATAATAATTAATTAGATTTTGTTGTTTGTTTTTTACTTTTTACTACATACATTGTTTTCTGGTATATACACATTACTAGCACGGGGATTCCTTCAGGTTGATAGTATCTTTCAAGACGTTGCATGCTAAAAAATAACGAATAAATTAATAGCATACGCATATATTTATATTATTTATATACATTATGTCTAGCCGCAAACGAACGCTTGACATTTCTTCAGCAGCGCCTTCTTCTACTATCGCGCAGTCTAAGTCTGATAAAAAACATAAACAGTCGAAGGGGAGCGATGCAAGTAAAAGAGCAACTCCACTAATTGATAAAATTTTTGATGCAGAAACATCTTTGCTAAATGGCAAGCAATTCTCTAAAAAATACTATGATATACTAGAGCAACGTAGGCGCTTACCAGTATATGATTTTTTAGATGAAGTACACAAACAAGTTACAGATAACCAAGTTATTGTGTTAGAAGGTCAGACAGGTAGTGGTAAAACGACCCAAATTCCACAGTTTTTATGTTTAATGGGGCATCATAAACAGGGAGATAAAGTATTGCAAGTAGCTTGTACACAACCTAGACGTGTTGCAGCTATGAGTGTTGCACAACGTGTTGCTGATGAATGTGACGTTAAATTGGGCGAAGAAGTTGGTTATACTATACGCTTTGAGGATATAACTGGTCCAAAAACTGTATTAAAATATATGACGGACGGTATGTTGCTGCGCGAAGCAATGACGGATCCTTTAATGTCAAACTATAGCTGCATCGTTTTAGATGAAGCGCATGAACGTACGTTGGCGACGGATATTTTGCTAGGTCTACTAAAAGAAATTTTAGGTCGCAGAAAATCGTTAAAGTGCATTGTTATGAGTGCTACGTTAGATGCAAAAAAGTTTCAAGATTATTTCGCAGATATTGGAGGAGAATCACTAAATGCTCCATTATTAAAAGTACCTGGTCGTACTTATCCAGTTGAAGTGTTTTATACACCTGAGCCCCAACGCGACTATTTAGATTGTGCGATTCGAACTGTTATCCAATTGCATATACTGGAACCCCAGGGCGATATATTAGTATTTCTAACTGGTCAAGCAGAGATTGAACAAGCATGCTATGCAATTGAATGTGAAAATGCAAAATTCAATGATAAGGAGGATGTAGGCGTTTTGGTAGCATTGCCATTATATAGTTCCTTGCCACCATCTCAGCAACGCAGAGTATTTAATCCCGCACCTGGCCCGAAACGTGAAGGTGGTCCCCCAGGACGTAAAGTAATTTTCTCTACCAACATTGCAGAAACATCGTTAACGATTGATGGTATTGTATATGTGATTGATCCAGGTTTTAGTAAACAAAAAGTTTATAATCCACGAATTCGTGTAGAATCATTATTGGTTAGCCCCATTAGTAGAGCGAGTGCAAAGCAGCGAAGTGGTCGTGCTGGGCGTACAAGACCAGGAAAAGCATTTAGATTGTATACAGAGTTATCCTTTGAAAATGAATTGCAGGAGCAAACATATCCAGAAATTTTGCGATCGAATTTGGGCTCTGTAGTCTTAACACTAAAAAAATTAGGAATCAATGATTTAGTTCATTTTGATTTCATGGACCCTCCAGCACCAGAAACGATGATGCGGGCGTTAGAATTATTGAATTATTTAGGTGCATTGGATGATGAAGGGGAAATGACAAAGTTAGGTAACATAATGTCTGGGTTTCCATTAGACCCACAATTAGCAAAAACATTGATCGATAGCTCGAAACACAATTGTGCAACAGAAATATTGTCAATTGTTGCCTTGTTAAGTGTACCACAAATATTTATGCGGCCAAAAGAAAATGCAAAAGAAGCAGATAGAGCAAAAGCACAATTTTCCCATATAACTGGTGATCACATAACATTATTAAATGCATACCAGGCATATGAACATAATGGCCGCGATCCAAATTGGTGTTATGATAATTTTTTACAATTACGCAGCTTAAAAAATTGCGATAATGTCCGTAGACAATTATTTGGCTATATGCAGCGCAATCGTTTGGAAATTAATGGTGGTGATATAAGCGCAAAAGATTACTATGTAAATATTCGAAAAGCATTGTGTGCCGGGATGTTTATGCAAGTTGCCCATTTAGAGAAATCTGGGCATTACCTAACAATTAAGGACAATCAAGTTGTTACCCTCCATCCGTCAACTGTACTGGATCATAAACCAGAATGGGTTTTATATAATGAATTTGTGTTAACCACTAGTAATTTTATTCGTGGTTGCACTGTTGTATATGCTGATTGGTTGATGGAAGCAGGACCTCAATATTACGATATTTCTAGTTTCCCACAATGTGAAGCAAAATATGCTTTGGAGAGAGAATTGAAAAAAATTAACATGAAAAAAAATTAAATAAAAAATATATAAGATACGCGCTCTCGTATGTATAAATTAATTTTGTATTATATTTGAATTATATTAAAATAAAAAATTAATTTTGTAGACGAGTATAATAAAATATACTTTTTTTTTATTTGTTCTCTTCATTCTTGGAACAATCATGCAAGACTTTCTTTATTACGGTACTTTAAAAATGAAACTTTCTCTCTCCAGATCATACATTAAATTTCTTACGATATGATTCGAAAGCCGTATTGATATCTTCATGTGTAATAGAAAAATCGTGCAGTGAATATTTGTGTGATTTAATATTCTTATTGGCGCTTATATTGCGCTTCGATGACGCTCGTTGTTTTCTTCGTTCTGCATCGTCTTTTAAATATGTTTTTAATCGTTCAATATATTCCTCACTACAATTTTTTTTACCACACTGTTTATATAAATTTTGTACCACTTTAATTGGGTCTTTAATCAAATCCTTGTAGTAAATATCAATAAATTTACTGCTGTTTTTGTTATGGCGAAGAATCTCACCCCTTTCTTTCATACCAATCTCCATCACCTCTGCCAACCGTTTCAATGTTCGTTGGCCCAGTGCTTCCCGGGCTTCATATTTTACATCGCTATAATCATTTAATGTTTCATTCATACTGCAGGTTGAAGCCACGACATTTTCCAATGGACGGTGCAACCAGACAAAAATAGAATTTGGGAAAACGTTCGATATAGTCTTTAGCTTACATGTATGATGTGGTGATTTCAATACTAAATGACTTGTTTCATTCAAATCTTGGCGCAAATTTTCTTTTTTCGAAATTGGTGTTGATGCATCGTGTAAAGATACAATTAGTTGCTTCTTATAATTCATATACTGCTCTTCCATATCTGATTGTAAATAGTATTTGTAGGAGTTTTGCATATTCCGGCATCCCCACAAGTAATATTCTGGAAATGCACAATCTACAAAACCTATTACACATTCATCTGGATCAAATGCGCTAACATTGTGTATTTTGGTTAACCGCGGCATAATTTTATATGTCCATTTATTTACTTCAGTTGTTTCGTGTATTCGCGATGTTGGTGTCGAGGTATATTTTTTTGATACATCTCTTCTTTCTTTTCCTTCATGCTTTTCTTGCATATTAATACACGAATCAACAGTGATTGGAAACTTCAGCTCCCATTGCTTTGGTGAATACGTTGTATTATCTAATGCTAATATTTTATGCAAAAATGTTGACCCAGTCCGCGGCATGCCAACAATAAATATGGTAGGTATTGACAACTCAATGTCATTACTATCGTGATTAGTCTTACTGTTGTTTTTTATTATTTTATTTTTTTTCAAATTATTATAAACAATTTCAACCATTCGTTTTCGTTCTAATGATGGCTGAATAAACATGCTAGGAAATAAACGCCCATATATATACCAATCGTTCCATAGATCTGGTAAAACCACATTCATATTTCTTATGTGCGACGTATCATCAAATGTACCTGCATTCAAAATACCTTTTTTATTTAATTTATTTACAGCTAGTTCTTCTTGTTTCTTGGCATTAAATTTTTTCTTATCACTCAAGCAATTCGTATACCGTAATACATTTGAAATAACATCAATAAAATACAAAATGAATAGGACTATTCTATATACAGGTTCTCGAAAAAACCATTGTGAATATTCGCTAATCGTCATATTTCTAGTTATGATTACGCGCGTGAATTGAGATTAAATGTTATGATGCTGTCGGGAGCCGAGACTGTGGTGGAGGAGGAGCTATACGATGATGAATATAATTATTTATGGGGTCCATTATATCTCCACAACAGTGTTGAGCGAGCCTACACACACAGCACAATGCTTATTTGTCCACTATAAATAACCAGGCCTGTGCACCCGCTAATCCGGAAGTCGGTAGCAAAATATCATATTATACGTAATATAATTTAATAAGTACATAAATAATAACAATAATAATAATTTAAATTAGTAAATAAAAAACAATCATCATCATCATAACAAGACCTTGCATATCCAATTTAACAATTTTAGGGTTACGTGCTCAGAAAAGGTGCCTGGTAAGTTGCTTCTTCACCAGTTTGTCAATCGTATGGTTGAATATAAAAACAAAGGCAAAACAATATTGTCAATTTGTAATGTACTTGCCTCTAATAAAGATACAGCAAATGAAACAAACAATAGTGGTATGAAAACTTCAATGAAATGTTTCTTTTCATAAATAACATAATGGTGTGCACCAATTGTTGTTCCCTCGCTACTATCAAATATTGCAAATAAGATATCGCTATACAAATATATGAAAGTATTACACATGAATACTGAAATGGTCATGGCTAAGGTACCTTGCACTGATTTTTTTGATTTTGGCCATTTTATTTTGTATTTTGCATCAAACGATTTACCAACAAGACTTCCAACTGCATCACCAATACCAACGGACACAACCCCACTCAATAAACACATATAAATGACACCGGTGTCCATTGTCTTTTTTGATGTACCATTGTCGCCATAACGATATTGATGAAACATAAATACACTCCCGACCCATAACGGTATAGAACATCCAAGTAATAAATACATATGTGTCAGAATGACTTGACCTTGATCTCGCTCATCTATATTTTCATTCAAATATTCGGAAATGGTCATGCCAACAACGCTATCAATATCATTAATACGAATGAATTCAATTAACATAAATAATGAAAATGCAACTCCTAATGCAACATTCAGTAGTTCAATATTGATGTACGAAATTGGTACGAATAACAAAACAGCAATAACATGAAATAACTTTCGTTTGATAATTTGTGTATTGTTTGACAGGTAGTCTCCGTGCCTCGAAATTATGTACATACCAGAGATCAAAATAAAAAACCAATAGACAATGACATATATATTTTTAATGTTTAGAAACGCAGATCCACTGCTTTTTGTGTAAAATACGAACCGTACCATCCAGGTTACTATATTTAAATTTTCATCATTAAAAATATATCTTGATAAATATATAGAGACACTATATTGCCCTGTCAGCAATGAATACAACAATACTAAAAAAGTGGACGAGGATATACAATTTCTAACATATTTCATAATAAATGTTGTCACGCATCCTATAATCACAGTTACAATAATCATGTATTGTATGCATATCATAGTTTCATCGCGTTCCATGATATATGGCGCAAAAGCTAATTTTGTACTTCCAACATCCATAAAGGAGTTTAATGCGTGCTTTTGTTTTACATACAAAAAATGAAAAAAGTCAGTCACAAAAATAGTAGCAATTTGACTTATTATCATTGTTTCTCCTACACTAAATGATTTATATAAGTATGTTGCAATGAATGTGCAGTGCAAATTATAAATCGTTAGTACAAATGCGGTTTGAAGAAACGCACTAATAGCCACATTTTTACTATAATTACTATTTACAGGGACAATATTGGACATAATAATTAGTATGTTGAAACAAGTTATCACTAGACTCCAAAATTCGCTACTATAATACAGTATCATACTATTGAAATGGTTTTTCTTGAGTGGTAATTTTTCAAAAATGATACGATGGATAAAATATTTGTAAATGCTTACCAACGGCATGCCAATTGTACATGCAAATAAAAAGATCAAATAATTATAATTATTGCTAAAGGCTTTTGAAGATAATACGGTAGACAAAAAACTGTATGGTATTAATATTGTGCCGATGCCAATACCAGTATTTTTTTGTAATTTTTTGACAATCTTGCCATCATTTTCTTTACTGCCGGCACTGTAAATGTATGGGCCGTTGTATTTGATATATTTATACGCCAATGGTATCAAACCAACTATTATAATTGTAACTAAAAATACAAAATCACTGTAAGATTTTTCTGTTCTACCAATATTAAATATTGTACTCATCAATTTATATTGTCTATACCAAACCAACGTCAGTAAGATATTTTCAACATTTTCAATATTCACTGTACCTTTTAACATCTTTTTTGTATAGTTTATATATTATGGCTGTTGATACTGCCGTTCTTTGCGTTGCTATTCACTATGTCTTGTATATGAACGCACGTATGTGTATGTATATGTGTATATGAGTAATGATTATAATAATTAGAGAAAATTCCGGTTGTGTGTACTTTTTTCCAACTTCCGCTTATGTGTACTTTTTTTAAATCCACTTATGTGCACTTTGTTAATTCCACTTAGTGCCTTACGTGTGTACTTTTTATTATAGTAGTGTGGTGCTCTTCCGCTGCTGTATTATTATTATTTTTTTATTATTATTATTATTATTATTATTTATAATAATAATAAGTTAATAAATAACCTCTTATTTTTTTTTTTCAATAATAAAATAAAAATAATAATAATAATTATTATTATAATAATATAATAATATAACAGGACTTACTACCGACACTTTAAAACATTATGAATTTATTAATATTTATAAAATACGAATTCATCAGAATATACATTTAACTTATTCATACACATACATACATATACATACGCGCGTAGTAGCAACGCAAAGAACAGCAGTATCAACAGCCATAATATAAACTACACAAAAAAGATGTTAAAAGATATAGTTAACATTGAAAATGTTGAAAATATCTTACTAAAGTGCAATGAAATATTTCGTTTTGAATATGACAAAGAAGATTCAACAAATCTTCCTTATTGGGAAATAGCTTTGTTTTTATATATGACTAACGTTGCAGTAATTGTTGCAAAGTCTGTTCCCAAGACAGGCAGCAGCTGGGCATATGATTTATTTTATACAATTGTTGGGGGTTTTGGCGGCGGAATATTAAATCCTGTATTGCTTTGCATGGACTCACATTTTCCTTTCCCCATGGCAAGTGATATTGTTATTCCACTGGTATTTACATCTTGGTATTGCATTCATTATATTCCATATTATTACGAAGTAGTCGAATTACCTTTCATAAAGCATATAGTATTAATTGGGTTTGAATGTGTACGTGCTTTTTTAATCCAAACTTGGGCATTAAGAGCGGCAGCATGTATAAAACCTAGCTACTTTGTATTTCCAATATTTGGGCCTTTGGTTTGTGGTTGTGTTGCTGGGTGTGGTGGGTTTTTTTGCCTTATGGGCACTGGTGGCATAAAAAAAATGGTACCGTGGCCAGTTCAATCTGCATTTCTTGCATCGTTAATTCATTTACTATTAGTAAATGGGGTTATTTATGGTGTTCCAAAACAAAGTATTGCAGATGCGCACACATTTATATTATTCTTTTTAATCATTACTAGAATAATTCCTGTTAAAGCTCGCGATTTCCTCTTCAATAATCTGTTTGGGGCAATTAGTTACATTACCAATTTATCAAATGATGCTCAATCGTCACCATTGAAGATGAAATTAACTCGTAAATTGAATGAGAATGATAGTAAGAGAAAAAAGAAGAAGCTATAAGCGCTTGTACATGTATATATATAATATTTTTTTTTATATTATATTAAACAATTTTTCATTTCATTTTATTTTATAATACGCTCCGTAATATATATAATATATTACCATGGTATACCATAAGGTGCATTTAAATACACCTCTCTTGAAAGCCTAAAACAAAATTGCGAAAGAGAGTTTTACGAAAATATGCACAATATAAGCTTATATAATTAAAAATATCTTCAAAACATAATACACACCGATATATATTTTAAGTGTTGCGCCTTGAATATCGTTTTTATAATCGATGCCCTCGTTTTTTCTTTCGTTTTTCGTTTTGTTCCATCCGTCGCTTCTGTCGTTTTTCATTTTCTTCTTTCTGACGTTGCTCTTTTCTTCTACTCTTGTATTTAGGATTTTCCACTTTAAGCAATTCCACTTCGTACACTAATGTTGTATTTCCTGGAATATACCCCGCACCATTTCGCCCATAACCATATTTTGATGGTACAAATATTCGACGTATATCACCTTGACACATACCTACTAAACCCTTTGAAAATCCTTTTACGACATAAAATTTTTTTAAGGATTCAATTTTGTAGACTTTTTCTTCGTAGAAAGCGTCAAAAACAGAGCAATTTTTATAAAAGTACGCAACATATTTTAGTTCCGCTGACTTGGTTTCAAACATTGAAAATCTTCCTAATTTTTCACAATCTTCCTTTTTCCCCCTTTCTATTATACCTATTCTTATATTTGCATCATGCGGTAAATCTTTTCCCTTTGGTTTACAATATTCCATTATACGTTCCGGATCTTTTTGTATGGTAGCAACTGCTGATGAACTAGCTTCTGCAGATTGAATTAGTGGCGTGTGAATAGTAACAATTAGTAATGTTATTACTAACTGCATATAAATTTGAGAATACGTGCGAAATAATTTCATATTTACTGTGTGTCTATTTATTACATGAATCATTTCAATGTGACAAAAAACGCCAAATATAGTACCACAAACAATGCTTATGTATTTGCCTGAGATCTATTTATCCTCGTAGTCAATAGAGAGTACAGTAAAATAGTGCACTTATTAATTATTATGATGATGGAATTTAAATATTGTAAAAAATAATATTATTTATATTATTAATATAAATAAAAAAAATAAGAAATTGAAAAAATTTATTATTATTAATATTGGTTTTATGGACCAATTAAATTTCTTTATTTTAATTTAATACAGGCTTAGCATTACTATAAAAGTTGAACGGGGCACATCCATTTTACTGACGTAAAAAAAAAAAGTCTGATGAAATGAAGCTCAGGTATACAGCGAAAACCACGCTGTATTATACCTTAAATCTCACTCCATTTTAAAATACAAGGTATTAGTATAGAGTATAATTATAATTATTGTAAATAAATTATTATTACCGTGACAGATGGAAACTGATTAAATCCAACCAAACCAAGATGTGGAGTACTTTAACACAACGTGAGCATAGCTATAAACGGCAGAAGATGTATTGCAAGTTACATCAACACTATATATATATATATATATATATATAAAAATAAAACAGATTACTATTACTACCATTATTATTTATTGAAATTATTTCAATAGTAATTATTATTATTATTATTATAAAAAATAATAATAAATGTGCAAATCGCAATAAAAAAAAAATAAAATTAAATAAAAATTACAATGATACATAGTATAAATGAGTCTTCATCTTGATTATTTTTGGTCGCGTCGTATATTTATTTAATGATTTTCATATACACATAGTACGTAAAGCATTTTCAGGTGATCATCACTTTTATTTGTCGTCTTTTTTGATTTATGTTTGATGTAATATAGGCACATAGTGCATAATTTTCTTAAAAATGGCCTATAAATAATTTCAATAATACACAGTAATAATAAATAATAAAATAAAAATAAATTTCATCACATCAATAATATAATGGCATTAGCATAATTATTGTTTTTGCAAACAAAAAAAAAAAAAAAAAAAACAACGAGAGAAAAAACAAAACCCCTTTTTATTAATTATTATTATAGCATATAAATAATACTACTGTAGTAGTAGATTATACACTAATACGAGTATATCAAGACATCGAGAACAAGATGTATCATATACATAAATAAAATAAAAGAAAGAAAGAAAAGAACACATAATTTTGGTAAATATATTAACTTACGAAACAAAACCTTTATGCTTGAATTGAAAAATGCCAATTAATTCATACGTATCATCTGGAGCATCACTTTCAGGTCCATCTTCATCAAATTGTATTGATTTGACTGCGGAGGATAACACTTCAAATTTATTCTTAGGAGAAACTACTAACGTTATGCGTGTAGAAAAAGCATTTCAAACATTATGTGATTTTGTTAGCCCTACTAAAAAAAAAATATCAATGTCAGTACAAAACAAATCAACACCAGTTGGAAAAAAACAAACAAATAATAATAATAATAACAAAACACCACCGGAAGCAGTACCGGGTTTTATTCGATCGGTAAAAAACACAGGGCCAAAACCAGGATATTATAATTGGGGATACAACGAAAATGGCCAACCTGGATATATTAAAATGCCAAAGCAATATAACCATAAACAACCAAAAAAAAAATTAAATAACAACAATGGTTTTCATTATGCAGGAGATCAAAATGATGCCACTGTTCTACGAAAAGCTCGTGAAAAAGCTGTAATAAATATTAAAAAACAAGACAATCTAGTAAAAAATGCGTTAGAAACGATTGAACAATATTTCTATTCTTTTGATAGTCATAATCCACAAGAACAAGCTTTATTTTTAACAAATTGTAAACAAAATTTAGTGCCTGCGTTAATAAAATTATTTAGAAACGAAGCATTTTCAGAATGGGTAAAAAACCAAGAATTATACAAAACAGCATTAAATGTTGTACGTCGTATAGCCGAAGATCCGTTGAAAGCGGGATTGCTTATTAGTATTACCGACAACAACAATAATGATGACGATGATAATAATACTAATGAAGAAGAAGAAGATGATGGTGACGATGATGATTATGAAAATACTATGGTTAATATATCAAATTTATTACGCAGAGTAAATGAGCAAGCAAAGATATATTCCAAAGTGAATGCTAGTAACGGTTCTTCTTTCAATTCTACAGTTGTTGAGATGGAACAAATTATAGCATGTGATATAGATGCTGTTTCTGACAAAGTAAAACGATGTATTGCAAATGCCAAAATGATACAAGTGTTACCGACAAAATTAACAAAACAAAAAAGTAAGAAGGAAAAGAAAAGAGTATTAAATGGTAACAGTTCGGATGAAACGAATCCATCACCACGTAAAAAAAGTACACCAATATCAGTCACATCAGCAAGTAGTCGTAGTAATACAAATAAGACTACGAATAACTGTGATCATATGGTGAGAAAAAAATATGAAAATAAATTGGGAAAATTGAAATTGCAATTTGAAGCGACATTTACACAAAAACATATGTTTCAGAAGCAACAGCCAAAAGCTGGGCATACAAATCAAAATACGAAAAAAATCATGAGTGAGCTTGTATCCTTGGGAAGTACTTTACCAGTTCATTGGGCAAGTAGCATCTTTGTCAGAGTTAGTGACGAATCAATAAATTTGATAAAAGCACTAATTATAGGCCCAGAAGGGACTCCATATGAAAATGGATGTTATGAATTTGACATTTATTTGCCACCAACATACCCAAATGTTTCTCCATCGGTAAAACTAATTACAACTGGTCAAGGAACCGTTCGTTTTAATCCAAATTTATACAAGGATGGTAAAGTATGTTTATCATTGCTCGGGACGTGGGATGGACCAGGTTGGATACCTGGAGAATCAACGTTACTGCAAGTATTAATGTCAATTCAATCATTAATTTTTGTCAACAATCCATTTTTCAATGAACCTGGATATGAAAACACCAAGAATACTCGAAGTGGAGACGCAAAATCAGATCAATATAATCGAAATGTACGATGGAATAATGTACGTTGGGGAATGTTGGAACAAATTCGCCAAGTGGATAAATCGTGCTTCAAAGATGTTATTACAAAGCATTTTATACATAAGCAAGATGTGATTAAGCAACAATTAAGCGAATGGGGTTCCAATTCTAAGATAATGCAAGAAACATTAATGTATAAAAATGTTGAAAGAAAAGTTGTTCGTCTAAATAAAACGGATTTAATATGTCAATTCCATAAAGCAAGTGAAGCAATGATAAAGCAAGAAAATGATAATTTAGTAATACAGAAAATTCTTAAAGAAATGAAGAACAATGCTAATGTCACTGATACTCAGTTAATGAATGTGTTTGGTTATTCAATTGAACATGTAAAAATGGCTCGTGAATTTTGGTTCAAAAAGCGTTGTGAGAAAAATACATCATTGTTAGATAATGTAGACAACGAGCAATACTAATAGTAGTAGTAGTTGCAGCAGCAACAACAGCAACAATGATTACATTGATAACTTGAAAAATCCTAGGCTTCAGCGAAATGAATATTAAACAACAACAACAGATTTTAGAAATTATTGAAAATTAAAAAAATAATACATGTGATGATAATAATTCTAACTTATAGTGCCTTCCCTAGGCCTTACTACTTTTATTTTTTAATTAAGTTAATACGAGTAAAAAAATCGCAATAATAAAAGTACATTTTAAAACATTAAAAAAAATTATTTCATTTTTTATTATCTTGTTGAAATTGTTAATAAACTTAAATATCATAATAAAATGAAATATTTGTAATTTTTATTTAATAACTTACTACTAGAAATCAATAAGTAGCAATAAGTAAGAGATTATATTATATCGCATATATTTTTTACCATATACATGGACTTGTCCCTCTTGGTGGCCTTGCATAATTTAGCTTCTTTCCATAACCTGATTTTGAAAATGTAAAATCTAATTGTGATGGTTTATGTTTTTGCGCTGGGCGGCGGGATGTATGAGAGATTTTTCCAACTCCATTATAATTAATACAATCTGTCTGCTTTGCGATTTTCATTAAGTTCTCGATATCATCATGCTTTATGGGTACATTCCACCCCGTTACTTCATCTGCTCGCTGATGCCACAATTTTGGCGGCTTTTCTGTGTGTATTTTGGGATCATAAGGAACGTAAAGTGTATTCTCTTTACGTTTTCTTTTGGTATGGTGAACATCCATATACCCGGGGCTCACACCATCATCTGCAATCCAACTAACATCTTCTTTTGGTCTTGGATGAATATCACGATCTGCCATCAACGCAATTTTTGAAGGTTTTAATCTGTGTTCGTCTAGTATTGATAGCTCCTCTAATGGATGTGCATCCGCTCGATGGTCATCATCTTTTCTTGCTGTAATTTTACCAGTGATTTTGTACGCTTTTAAGTGATCGTCTGGTAGTAAAAACCGCTTAGCAGTTCTTAAATGATCTTCAATATACGTTTCCACTTCTGGTCCAGCTATTGCTTCAAATAATTCACCAAAAGATAATTGCCCATCGCCGTTCTTATCGATTACGTCCATTAATGCTTTTACCTCTTTATCGTCCAAGTTAAAATTTAAGAATTTATTGATTCCTTTTTTAATTTCACTTGGATCTAGTAAGTCATTGTAACCAACTGTGCGATCTAATGAATGATGGCGTGAATCATCACCTAGTTTAACACGAAGTTCTTCTTGCTTTTCAATTTTTTCTGCTTCTTTTTCATATTGGGACTGGTACGGTCCAACGCCGCTATTACCGACGTCCATCAATTTGAAAGTTTTTATAATGTTTTTCATAGTGATACCTTCTCTTAAACGTTTCAATACTTTATAAGGTGCATGATATGCATCTCGAAATTGCTTCGTTGCTTGTGCTTTACGTCTCCTGCGATAAAAAGAAGTTTCTGGTCCAGCTTTTGGGTATTCATCTTTGTGCTTAATGCCATGCCTTAATCTACGTTCTAATGCTTTTTTTCGTTTACTCTGATCAATAGTTGAACGGTATCTAGACATATCACTTTTTGTAATCATATCAGCAATTTCATCGCTTTTTGCTGCGTATAAAAATTCTTCAATGGATAATTGGCCATCTCCATTTCTATCTACCAATTGCATCACTTTCTCCGTTTCATTTGATGTTAAATTTAAATTCAACAAATTATTCAAACCTTCCCGAACTTCGTTTACATCTAATAGATTATCGTTGCCGCCACTTCTGACTGCATCTTTGCCTGCTTTTTCTCCGGCAGCCCCGATGTCAAAATTTTTAAATACGCGTATAATTTTTGTGGCACCATTATCTTTACCCGTCATTTTTTGACGTAACTGTTTTACCACTTGTAACGGCCGATGCTGAAAATCACGATGTGAAATAATTCTAGTAGACGCCTCTAATTCTGCATCAATAATTTTTTGTTGTGCCTCGGTAAGTTGCGCTGGTCCATTGTACTTATAGCTACGTTCCCAGGGCAACGGAACTAAATGCGGTGCATCATCAACAAATTTTTTTTTCGACGGTGTATAGACATAGCGCGGTGTTGATCGAGCAGATGAATTTGGTGTATTATTTGGATCATAATGACTTGCTTCCAAGAATGAATCACGCCGTTTGTCTAATTTGTTTGCTTGTTCTGGGTCCCTTGCGTATCTTGGTGTAGGGGGCGTTTCTACATATTTTCGTTTTTGGTGGTATATAAAGTCTTCCATGGAACTTACAGAATCAAAGCTATGCGTTGATGACGGCCTTGATACTGGTGTAACATTGCCCTTTGGTAACAACGGAACAAATGGCCTGTGCTTTGTTTGTTTCTGAAAATTTCTTTCTCTGGACTGGTTTCGTAAATGATCAAAATGTCCTTTAACATTTGCTAATGGTGATTGGCGTATTCGGCGAAATTGTGGCGATCGAATCGGCGGCGTGCGTATTTTTTTCCATCGTGGATCTTTATGCGGTGGTGTAGGAAAACGATCTGTATGCCGATGATGTATTAATGATTCATCTTCATGTGGTTTTATTTCCCGTACTAATTTTGAATGTTTTAATTTATACATGTTCCAATAACAGCAACGAGTATATCGAACTATGTATAAATATGTAAGTCAAGTACCGACAAATAATATTAATATATGTTTGTAGTAAATACGCGAATTGACAAACAAGAAACTTCAACCGTTCATCGAATGGTTGAACTGGCAACGTGTCATCACATGTGTGCGTGCGTGTGTTTTTTGGGCATTGTAATAATAATTATCATTACTACCTGTATATACTTTTTTATTATTATTATTTATTATTAATAATATTTTTTTATTTATTAATACTAATATAGCTCTAATAATAATAATTTCTTCAACCATACTACTAATAATATAATTACTAGTATCAGATGAAACTGTTCGTGTAGTACAATTAAGGTATTAATAAGGGTTATAATTAGGGTATTTCTGAGGAAAAAGAAGTTCAATTTTTCTTTTTTTTTATTAATAAAAAGAGGGGCGATGTTTTTAGTACTACACAGTATAGAGTACATGCTGATCGCCAACGAAATACCGACCTCAAAGTGTATTACTATTGCATTAACCTTCTCATATATATATATATATTCATGTGTGGACTAGTTAGTTGATTGATGCATTTGTTGCGCAGTGTTAGGGGTAGATTGAATTCAATTCGTTGATACGAAAGAGGTTTTGTAATTATTCATTCGTAATAGGAAAATATATAAATCAAGCATCTATTATGGCTTCATTACGATTTGTTGTATTTGTTCTGATGGCAGTTGTATTGTCTTCGGCGATTGGGCAGGAGATTTCTAGGAAAACTACGGAAGATATTGCTGCGATGGCAAATAATATTGAATCGCAATACACATGTAAGAAACCAGTGCGTTTATTTAGCTCATGTGATTTTGATAGCAACCCAATGATGGAAGTACAGAAAGATAATACCGGTATGACAACAGTTCATTTAGAAAAAGAGAAGCATCAAGTAAAAGGTATTGTAATCAGTGAAAATTGCGTTGTTAATGTATACCAGCATGCGTTTAAACATGGTGTTACTGCATTTGGAGCTGGATCTAAAAATGCTGGATTATTGATCAAAGGGCCAAAGAGAGTATGTGTTGGTAAAGCATTACACAAAGTTAAAACAATAACTATTGAAGACACTGCCGATGCCGGTACTTTAGCAACAAAAATGGATGAACAAAATGCAGAGGCTGTGCAGAAATTGAATACATTCCAAACAGATTTAAAAATTACAATGGCTAAATTAAAAGGTGAAGTCCAAGCGCAAAAAGAAAGAGTATCATCTAAAGGACCAAAAGGTGCTACTGGCGCAAAAGGTTTCCGTGGTGATGCTGGTGTAGATGGTAAAGATGGTGAAACTGGTGCTACAGGTGAAATTGGTGAAGAGGGAAACACTGGAAGTACCGGTGCACCTGGTAAAACTGGTATTGTAGGAGCTTCTGTAACCGGTCCTCGTGGTAATACAGGTGCAACAGGTACTCGTGGTAACCATGGTAGTACGGGCGAAGAAGGTGAAATGGGACCTACTGGTCTGATTGGTGCCACAGGTATTGCCCCAACTGGGGTTGCAGGGTATACAGGTGCAACTGGTTCTACTGGTGGCGCAAAAAAACCAACCCCATTAAAATTTACAAAAAGAGCTAAGCAAATTTATCATAAAATAATTAACAATATTAGAAAAAAAGTGGCAGATATAACTGGTGCAACAGGCGCAGTTGGGGTGAACACTGTTTTACCAAAAAAGCAGACTATGTTGAAAGGTAATAAGGGTGTAAGAAAGTAAAATAAAATAGCAGGATTTATTTAACTAAAAAAAATTAGTAATAATATTTGAAATATATATCGTATTAAAAACGAAGTATATTTTAATTTTATATAAAATTGTAAAATAACTAACTGGGGGCAGTTAAGTTTTATCATTAACTTACTTTTTTATAAATACCTTTACCTGGTGCCCTGGTCCGAAAGAATTTAATAGGATCTCGTAGCCTCAACATTGATTAATAAGTTACATACCACATGCAGAAAAGACGTTCGCTTATATCATATGCTGTTATAATAATCGTAGTGCGCGAAAATTTGCATTTGATGAAGAGTACACATCAAAGGACGACCAAGACTTTGCAGATAATAATTCCCTTAACCTTTTTTCAAATTTCTTTGTTTGGGTTTGAAGAAAAAAATTAAGTAATATTATATTTTAAAATATATAATATACGAGACGTAAAAATATATTTTTAATAACAAGGTAATAATTATTTAAATTAATAATAATAAATAATAATAACAACAACAACAAAAACGAAAATCAGAACGACAGCTCTGCATATTTTATCTGCTTAAATTAGTCATCCGTTGCCTTTCGCTATTTAATCGTTTGTGGAATGAATTAATTTGTTTTTGCGTCTTGGCCAATTTTGATCGTGATTTTTTTTCAGTTGCTTTTAGAATAGAATGAACATTTTTCGTCGCTGTTGTTCATAATTTATATATATTCATAAAATACATTGCAAAATAAAGTATATACGTAATATTTACGTGTGTAATAATAATTAGGAAAAATGTTAGTATGTAGGGCATGAAGTTATTGGACACATTTACTGTAGGTTACAACTTACCATCTTTATTACGTTCATTTTGCATTTTTAATAATTGCAATTTTTTCAGCTCTCGTTCCACACGAGTACTTGGTGATGCATTATTAGTAACTTTCATTGAATTATGTAATACATTATTTAACATTCCTGGTGGTGGGACATATCGGTTACTCGACATGTTTTCTTTATTGGAAACTTAAACTACACTACAAAATAAATCGTTCGATTTCCAAGGTAATAGCGCTATGAAACGTAAACGAAACAGTGCGTTTAGTAATATTCCACAATATAAACGGAAACGTAAACGAAACAGTGCGTTTAGTAATATTCCACAATATAAACGGATAAAGAAACGGAAGAATCGCTTTAGTGCAATGCTTATCTCGCAGCCTTCTTTTTGTTGTGTCTCGTTCACCATCACAGTGTCTTCATTTCGTACGTAGCATGGTGAGTGCGCATATATTGCATATTATGACACCACAGAACACACTTATAGTAGTAGTAATAATAAATACAACAAAAAAATAACAAAAAATCTGGATGGAAATGCTAAAAATAGTCGCGTTCGTTATAATGCTATTTACGTGCTACATAAATATATAATAGCCTTAAAACAATCTTTCGTCCAATTTTACGTCTTGTACTTAAATATTAATTTGATATTTCTATCTCGTTTTTATTAAGGTATTGACCGAGGTAGAAACTCAAATTTTCTGTTTCATGAGTTTTTTGTTGATTTAATTATTTAAAAATTAAATTCATTTTTCATTACTTACATATATAATTAATATATAAATAATCGGAAATAAGTAAAACATATGTGCATATCGTACAAATTGGATTTTAATTCCATCTAGGTTTCCTATGATTCTATTTTTTTACAACAAAAATCCATTATTAGCATATACACAGCACACAGGACCCAGACAAATTTTAATTACTGTCGTTAGCTATTAGTATTACATAGCACTACTGTAATACCTTATTTTGAAAAAATTAACGACAGGAGACCGAAATTACAAAACTAATAGATTTCTGTCAATATAAATAAATATCCGATATAGCACTATCATAGCACTAAGTCTTCCAGATATAGTTAGATATATATCCTAAAAACCGTAGTAATCATATTCACCTGCTATATGTTAAGGTTTTATTTTTTGGATCATGTTATGCTATTTTAGAAGCTCTGAATGATATTACCTTAATTAGAACCTTCCAGGCCACTAACCAATCAGCGGGAGAAACGGGGATCACAATCTGATGTATATCTCAAAGTGGGGGAGGCCTAGCCGGGACTTGGGGAGACAAGTCGAGTTGGACATCGAGTTAAACATGAAACAATAACAATGCTACTCATCACTTCGATCAGCATTAAAGAATCGAGTAATATTGTCACTGTATTGACATCCATACACTCAAGCGCTCAAACCACATTGCCCTCTGCCCTCTTTGGATGTAAAAAAAAAATGGGGAGGCTTATGGCCATTTATATGAAGTATTTATTTCAATTATTATACGTGTATCCTACGGTATAACCATTGGTCTTGCAATTTTATATTATTATTATATTGTTATTATTGTTATTTTATAGGCATCACATTGCAACATGTGATAATAATAATAATTATACTATACAGTAATAAAAAAAAATAATAAATTTTTCATCAATAATAATAATTAATAATAATATATATTATAATATATAATAATAATAAAACGTATATAATAATAAGGTAGGAGGTAGTATTTTATTGGATTTGGGAAGTCTACGACTCGTATGGGAGAGCGCCTAGATCGTGCCCATTTTGAAACATTCGCAATAATTTTTGCACCATTCATTATTTCATACAAGTATATGGAGAAAATGAGCAATAGTGGTAGAAAAACGATGACGGAAGAAAGAAAACTGACGTCGCCGATTGAAGATATGACACAAAAAGTAAAAGGGTTTGATATCTTAAAAAAGCCGGAACATACTGCTGTAAATCCCATGTGTAAGCCACAACTAGGGAGTAGCGATCGACACGAAACTACTGACATTAATTTCAATAGTTTTACTGGTCGTCGTCGTAAGCGGTCGTCGGTTTTACTTTTAGGAAATGAAATTCAGGTAGACGAAAATTTGAAGTGGAGAGTGCAATTAGGACAACGTCTTGCTGGTATCTTTGGTGTTTTTAGTATATTATTTTTTGTCATTGGTGATACGATATTTAAACATCAAAATACTCTTGTTATAGTCGGTCTATGCCTCACTTTTTTTATATGTTTGTGTGGGTTATTTATGATATTTTACAAAAATATATCGTTGCCTATCATACGACGTTTATTAAAAGAAATTAATGTTGTTGTCATCCTTGTGTTGATCATTTGTGATTTTTTTATAAATATATTTAAGCCACACAATTGGTTTAGCCCGATTAATGGTTTGTTATATTTTCTTATGATTTTATGTTTCGTATTAATGGATGCAATTATTAGAAAGAGCAGAACGTTTATGCTAATTGCATCGACAATTGTAGCATTGAGTACAACATACAATATCTATGCTAATACACTAGGACCTGCGAATGTTGGTGTTATACTAGTTAAATATCAATTTGCCGGGAATAATTTAGAATTTCAAAAGCGAAGTATTAAAAGAAGTATCTATACGCAATTATTCTGTTTTTGTTTGCAGGGAATAGTTGCAACATTTAAAGACAAAAAAAAAGAGTTAATGATATTCGCTAAAGGAAATATTTATCGCGATACGGGTACATCCTCTAGAACAGTTGAAGATAGAGAATATGTCGAGGATATTGCAACCGATTCGAAGACATCAATGTGGAATAATCGTCATTCTTCCTCGCCCTAAAAATATTCCCTGTGTAATATAATGGTTTTTTATTGTATGTATTCTCTGCTATATTAAAATTTGCACTAGATACTATGTACTGTATACTGCTCATTGGGTCATGACGCATGACGCTATCTACGTATCTTAATAAGTATACGGTACCTATATATCTCATCATATTTACTCGATCCCCTCCTCTTCGCCTTACAGCCCAGAATTTGGTTTCTGAGTTAGCCCCTGCTGTGTGGATGCTAATTTGCCTTATGGCGACGAGTCCAACTGGAATTTTGATAAAAATAAAAATAATTGTTTAAATTGTCTTTTATTTATATTATATAATATAATATATAGTAGCTAGTAGTTACTATTTTTTATTGTAATCCGAGCACGCATTGTGTAGGAGCTATTAGTATGGACACAGCATTGATATTAAAATATATTTCGGATAGTTTTATATCAAAATCCAATTTTCGGACAATCGGGAAGTAGGATTTGGACAACTTCACACCGTGTAATTTTAATAATAAAGATATACCATGCTATTTCATATCAATCTTGCCACTATATTTTCACGGTCCCTCGAATTTTGCTCTTGGAAAATGTCGTCAACAGCTCATATCGCAGGTATTTAAAAAGGACACCCCTACTAAGTACCAAGATGGGGCAGTTTTACGGCCTATCCCCATGCTAATTTTTAAAAATTTTATCAAAATGTAACGCTTAGTGGTGTGTACCTGCTATTTTGATAGGTCTCGTTATGTAAACTAGTGGCCTACTTGAGTGTAAGAACTTCATCGGCTTACCTCACACTCATACGAAGTGACGCTTCCCTTTATTCTATCTTTTATGTATTCTATTAGTATATAGTATAATTATCTTCCTAGATAGTAGTATTTCTATGTCTTATTTTCTAATTATATATTATGCTTATTTATTTATTATCTTTGTTGTAAGTACCTTAATTAGTAATTATTATTTGTATTATTATTAGTTCTATCTAGTCAGTAGTTTTTAAGTTATTTTAGTACTTTCGTAGTAGGAACCTATTCGTAAGAATGTTTTGGGATTTCAAATTCTGGACGACATGTGGTCATATTGCAGTCACATATGCACATATTGCGATTTGCAATTTCCTCGCATTATTATATTATTACACGCGACTGAAAATTTCAAATATTATAATATATTGTAAAATATGCATTGTATTATTTATTATCATTATTATTAATAATTTAAATTAAAATTGAAGTGAAAGTGTGTCTAATTTTATTATTAATACTGTATAATTATTGAAATTATATATTAAAAAAAAATATTATAATAATAATACGGTATTACATATAAGAAAATAGGAGTGGTGAGTAATATAAATGATGTAAATTATATATACCTGTAATATAATACTTATAATAATAGTATATATAATATATGCATTATTATTTTAATAATGACAATGAAAGAAGATGCGATACTTAATGCTCATTGCGTTTTCGTGGTACCATGATTGCATTGCATACATAAGCATATACGATATATTGGTACAACTTTCATTGGAAATATTTATAAGAAAATATTTTTAAGATAACGCAAAAAATCAAATATGAAAACCTACGAAGTGACTTTTTCTTGGCTGATGAGGAAAATTACACAATTCGCGTTTATCGCCATTGTAGTTTTTAATTTTGCTAAGGCAAATCCAAATAAAGTTGGTTGTAACTTAGTTGGTACAGATAGTAATAAAAATTTGATGACTAAAGGATCAATTATGGGACAAACTCCAGTAACGGCAAATAATTTGATATCTTTCTCAAGTAGTACCTACTCTGCGGCAAATCAAGAAATAACTGTTTCCATTAATAATCTTGAAAAAAAAGGTGCTATTATCCATCTAAACCAAGGTTCATGGAACCAAGGACCAAGTGAATTCAGTAAAAAACCCTGTACTGCCACAAATACCTTACATTTTAAGGAAAACGATGTTAGTTCCTCTTACACGTTA
>Ga0099797_100312_pt1 | contig 32167 bp, 23 predicted proteins | sample Uncmet_Sort48C_1_FD_89871 | JGI IMG/M metagenome (GOLD analysis project Ga0099797, IMG submission 89871) | Marine eukaryotic communities from CALCOFI LINE 67, Pacific Ocean - C012_Sort48C_1 | ecosystem: Environmental > Aquatic > Marine > Oceanic | place: Pacific Ocean: Monterey Bay | collected... | reverse complement strand
TGAAAAAAAAAGCAGACGCGCCATCATATAGTTACTTTTTCGTACCATTATGCGTCGTTGGAATACAATGTCAATGCAAACCCTACAGAAATTAAAACACCCTAATGATATTCTCCAGTCCTATTACCCTATTAATACAGATCCATATTGTCCCGCCCCGGAAAGTCCTAAAGCCCTGCTTATCTAATACTTAATTTAGAGTTCCCATCTTTTATGTAAAACGATGCAGCGCTTGATCGATTTCGTGACGTTTCCGTCGCCCCCCTCGAGCTATTCCGTACACACGTGTTTGGACCAGCTGTTCTTTCTGAACGCTGCCTCTGTTTCTGGGAAAAAACGGAGCGCTGAGTGTCTTTCGAACAATTGCGCGACTGTGAAGAGAGACGACAGCAATGGCGGTAAAAGCCACGGTAGCCCAGGTGGAGGCAACAGTAGCGGTTCCAGGGACGGACTTCCGATTCCCTGCCTCTACACCGCGCCGCCGAAGCCCGAAAAGGCCTACCACGTCTTGGTGCACGCACATTCGAACGGCTGCGACATCGGGGACATGGCGCCGGCTGTCCGGTAGAGTCATTTTCTATCAAGCGCTAAGCGGAGCCAGACAATGTTAAACTGGTAGAAACACATTCTGTATGATCGAGACAGTTTTATCTCCTAAGATAGATTAGATCTAGTTTACTATGAGTACGTGCAGACATATGTATCATTCAGTTGAATACTGGTAATTAGCATTGATATTATCGAGAAAAAAGGTTGATCGCATTGAACCTGAACGTGCACGTGTTTGCTTTTGAATACCCGGGCTACGGTCTTTACGCGGGCAAGGCCAATAGTCAAACGCTAAAACGCACGCAAGCGGTCGTGATGGAGTTCATCTTCGACCAATTGCAGCTGGCGCCGGAGCGGGTGATTTGGTTCGGGCGCTCCATTGGTTCCGGCGTGGCCTGCGCCCTGGCGAACGCGACCGCATTGCGGTACGGACAAATGCGCGTAGGGGGCCTGGTGATCCAGTGCGGCTTCGCGAAGTTCGACGAAGTGGCGTTCCATCTGTTCGGCAAAATGGCGAAACTCGTCGTGCGCGACCAGTGGAAGAATTTGGATTACGTGAAGCAGATGGAGTGTCCCATTTTAATTTTACACGGAAAAAGGGACCAGATGATCCCGATTTCGCAAGCGGAAAAACTGTGGAAGTTCATCAAAAACAAAGAATGCTCGCTCTTCTACGCCTGCAACTGCGGCCACAACGACTTCAACTTCGCGAGGTATTTATTTGTACAAGGTTTAGGTTAGGTGTGCATAGATAAAAAAATTCACACGACGGAACGTAATAATGCAGTGTTATGGGATTAAGAATTCAACTTCTTAACACCTGGAGTTTATAACCGTATGAACTAGAAATGCGTGCAGTCTTCGTGAGTTCTTCGCAAATCTGGCAACATTATTATACAAACAAGAGGTGCACGTTAGTGCCTATGGAGGCCTTTCTGCGGAATATAATTGACCGGCTGGGGACCCGCGGCGTGCCCGACCGCGCGCTTTTTTTTACGCTGCCCGTCGACAAGCGGCCCAGTATCTATCACCTCGGTCTTCTGAAAAATAGGCTGGCCCGCATGCGGCTGAAGAGAATCCCGCTTTCCGTATTGCAAGCGCGCCTGAGCGATGCGGCCGACACGGGGCAAATGAGCGCCCCGTTGCCCCACGGCAACAGCGGTTTTCTGATGTTCCCCCCGCGCTACGCCCCCGCTGCTTCTACTGCACAACAAATGGAAGCAGAGAACCGCCTGCGGAAGGACCGGGGCAGTTTGGCCAGTGGTCGCCAGGGGTCCATCGGCCCCTCGATTGTCACGACGCGGGGCGCGGGGCCCGACGGGTCGACGTCTGAACACGGGGCGCCCGCCGCAACAAGTCTCCCACCCAGAGACCGTTCGGCGCCACAGAGGGATTTTTCCGACAAAGCGACCCCGAGCGCGGCCGAGCGCGTTTCGATTGGCAGCGCGCCCTCCCGCGGCAGCGTCCCGGTGGAGCTGGGGGCTTTAGTTACTAGCAATCCCCAACCTGTTGCATCCAACCAAGCTCCAAATAATAATATGGGGCCCGTTGACAGCAGCAGCCTAGGGGGCGGGGCGTGCGAAGGAGGGGCGGCTGCTTCTTATGCAAACATCGTGCAGCAGAAGCGGATCAATGATAGTGGTGCTGCCTCCCCTTTGACCAAAGGGGAGGGGCCCAGCGCGAGACCCACAACAGACTCTGATGAGAATTCAGACGAGGATAGTAGCCAGAACGAAGTCCCCGACGAGCTGAAGCTGGACCAACTGCCCGACCGGTCGGGGGAGGCTCGGGAGGCTCGGAGAAATAGCCGAGAGGACAACAGGACAGACCAGAGCAACGCTGATCGGAAAAATGGTCGACGCAAAATACGGGGCGGTATGTTGCGGAGAGGGATGTGCGTGTGCGCGGATGATGCCGGGGGGGATATTGAAGTTTGCCTCATCTGCCAGGAAGATACGTGCATGTATATTTTCGAACCGTTTTTGCTTGCGCCGAAGGACGCGCAATTGCCTTATCAGCTGGTCACGCCCCACATCCTGAAGGACGCCTCGCAGCTGATGCATCTCGTGGTGGGGCGGATGCTGGCTTTTATCGATTATGTCTGCACCCGTTTGGACGAGCTCAAGCACGACGCCAATGCCCCCCTGCAGGACGTGGTTGAGATGGTGCCGATTTTTTTTTTCATTCAGCTATTCATATTAAGCGCAAATAGTGCGACCCTCTAAATGTATTTACCCTAAATAGCCGTGGTATTCTTCTTCTGAAAAACAAGTTCAACATGAAAAGCTCCTAAAAGTCAACTAAAAGATACACTATACGAATAGACAAAAAAAAAACTGTAGGTGCAGGCGGAGTTCTGGCTCCGCGCGCCGCTGCCGACCTTGTACGAAGAGGTGCCCATTTTGAAGGCCACCGGCGCGCCGGCGTCGGTCCGCTATTTCCGCTTCGGCCCGTTCATGATCCGGGAACGGGAGGAGCAAAATATCTTCGAGCGGTCGGTGACCGGCGGCTCACGGGAGGGACACACGGTTAGTTCAAGCAGCTGTCACATCGTTTATAATGTGGGACAAGCACAGGAACTGAGAGTGAACGATCAGACTAGCGACAATAATATACCCGAGCCGCCTCCAGATTTTGTACAGAGAGACAGCAGCATCACTTTCGTAGGTAATAACAAAAACAATGAGGAAAATACCCTCAATAATAGTAATGTTAGGAAGAAGCGAGCACTGCAAATAGCGGAAAACGTGGAGAGAGGCGCGGAAAGGTACGATTTCTAGACTACGGTACTATTAGTCTATTACAGTTTATAGCAAAAATAAGCTGTGATTAGCAATGATCTGTATGACTGAATGGAGTTTCGTATTACTATACATGCACAAAATTTGAAAAAACATTAATGCAGCTTTAGGCTAGCATTACATGCTCTATATTAAATGACTATCAGTGAGGTACGACCCCGAGCGCAACTGCGAGAACAGCCCGCATCGAGCCAGAAGTCGGCCCTACATCGAAGCGGACTTTCCGCGTGATAAAGAGAGTGGCAAATCGCAAATTTCACATGTCGTCCGCATCCCGATCTGGGGGTACTGTCCGTCCCCCCAGCAGTTCCGGTATCTCACGGAGCGCTGCGTGCTCGGGTCGCGGAAACTGCTTGCGGCCATCGCGCCCCCCTCCCACCTCGCTGGCCTACTGGGAGGAGCCAATGGGTATTACTTATCAATTATCAATCAGACTTCCAATAATTGCGAACAAGAACGTTCAAAATGATGATGAATCTATGTATACTATAGTCAGTACTTGTATTGTGCAAACATGTAGTTCCAGATCGATGTGCCTTCGGGTTATAAGTAATTATCAAAAATTAATGACAAAAAAGGGCCACGGAAAAAGAGTCGTCTGCGTATCCAGCCGAAAGGACTTCGCGCGCCATGGAGAAACGGCCAATAACCGCACCACCACCGGACTCGGACTACGAGGACTACGATAGGGATTACAGTGTGCATGAGGACCATGGCAAAACTAAGAGGACGTCCGTAGTCTTTACGGAGAAGCGGCCGCAGGCGCAAACCAAGAAGGAGGCGCAGCGCGCCATGCGAAAAGAGCGAAAAAAGCATCCACGCAAGCTGGATCTTGCGTGTGCCTTCGCGCAGACCTGGATCGAAGGACTGGTGACGTCCGCTGGGCTTCGCATTGCGAGCCGAATTCGTGGCGAGAGCTATATCAATAATTCGAACAACAACAATATAAATGCGAGCGCCCGAAGTAATGCGAGAGGACCCGGTTACGGTGGAACGTCGTCACTCGCTAACAATTGGAGCTGGGGCCCCGCCACGAGTGGTGGCCCTGGTGGTGCTGCGACGGACGCGACCGGCAGAGAAAACTGCACGACGGACGTGGAGGAGGTCGAGAAGAGCTCGCGGGTCGCGAAATTCGGCATTTCTGAAATTGGCAGCGTGGGCCAGAGGACCCTCGAAGGCGACCGGGACAGCCTCGGGACGGGGGGCCGGTTCGGCTCCATGGGGCGACAGTCTAGTGGAACAGGGGGGAATAGCGCCACAGGCTCGGCCGAAAATTCGGGCGCCGAAAATGGAAATACGCGAAATATAAATTCTCATTCCGCCGGTTCCTCGGCGAACGAATCGGACCACCAAGATCCACATTACAGCCGGTCAAGGGGCTACTTACAGCAGAATACAGAAAAGGGGCAAAATAACAATTCTTCAGGGGGCCTAAGAAGTACTAATAATAATGCTTCCAGTTCGAGTACAAAGAAGAAAAACCAGGAAGATGAAGAAGGGAGTAGTGTTCCGAAGATGCAGCGGCGGTTCAGGCCGGGAGACCCTGCGGGCGTAACGCCGAGCATGGCGCCAGAGGAGATCGCAGCAGCCCAGAGAGAGATGAATCAAAACAAGGCGTCCTCGTCAATTCAAATTCAGAATGATATTCAGAATAGCGCGGACAACGCCGCAAAGATTCCACGCCGCAAAATCAGCGGCGAAGAGTTCATAAAAAAACCGCAGACCGAAGGGCGCCACTCAGTCCTCCTCGAGGAATCATTATCAAGGAGGGATGCGGCCACTTCTTCCTCCTCCGACCCTCACTCCTCGGCCCCAAATGTCGACACTAGAGCCACCACCACCACAGTGAGGTCGTCAACAATTACTGAAGATTTTCACCATGAGGGCACCCACAGCAAGATCCCCAGCGAAAGTCTTGATTCTGCCCAGTCTGGCCAGGATCCAGCTAGTGTTAATTCCTTTAATATAGGGACAAACAGTAATGAGGACGCCGCGCCAGGTAACGCTAATATTGATCCGCAGAACCCTGCGACAAACGTTGTTTTACAAATAGGGCGACCCTACAACGGGGAGAATAGTGGCGGGGAAAATAATGCGTCGTCATCGTACCAGACGCCGGCAAGCTCAGCTAACGGCGCGCAGAGCTCGGGTCTTGCATATTTTTCTATGATATATTTGCTAAAACGAAGTTGAAATTTGTTTTTGATCATTATTGTTGTTCCAATCCTGCATGAGGCAGTGAATCACATTGAAACAAACGAGGAACCTTCCGGGGTGGCCCGGGGCTACAAATGTCGGGCCCGGGGCCCGGGAGCCGAAGGGGGGAAGACGACGTTTTCAGTGTTTTGCGAAATCCCTACTGCCAATACGCGCACAGTAATTCGAGTACACGCAGGGAGATCTTCGGCGTCACGGATACCATTTCGGAGGTCCTCGCCATGTACCTCAAAAACGGGCGCGTGAAAACGGCCTCGGTCACCGATTTGCTGGACTCGCTCATGCTGGCGCAGATTTCGCACATCTTCGTGGGGGACTACTTCGCGTCGGCCTTGTTGCCGCACTTTTTCGAGTATTCGGAAAAAAACTGGGGGGAAGCCTACAAAGACCCGACGGCGGCGGCGCTGCGCCGGAACCTGCACGCCGTGATGAGCGTTTTGTTTCGGCCCGAGCTCCTGAACATCACGCAGAACGATTTCCTGCCATGAATTTATAGGGACCCAGCGATAATTCATCGTATAGAAAAATGCATGTATTATAGTGAGTGCATCTAGTATATGCTTCCGTACACCAGGCTTATATGGTTAATAATTCCAGATTGTACACAATCATGTCATAGCAAGAACCTACCAATTACGTCTTTCGAACACTATACACCAGATAAACTTTTCTTGTCTTTCTCTTGTAATATTCAAACTCTTTGCATGACTAATATGCACGACAGATCAAATTTCACCTTTCTTCACCATAAGAGTAGTACCGATCAAAGTTATCTCGGAGCACCATATTGGTAGCCTGTGCAAGCATTGAAATTTCACACTAGGAGATAATGATAGTCTGTAGAACCCTATCAGGAGATCAGGGGAACCGTCCTTCCCTCGTATTACACGATATACCATATTTATAAACGGTGGGCCCTATTTAAGATTTGGAACAGATTGCTAGTGGTTTCTATAGACATCGTTGCAGCATGATTTGAATTTTGTAAAAAGGTTTTCCAAAAACTGTATTCGTTGACATTCTATTTCGTTTTGCTGCCACACACGCATGGTTTTTGTCCAGTTTGTGCACACATTTATTATGCCCCCACAAAAATATTGCCGCCTATGTTTTTCCTTGCACTACATGTAGATTTTGTAATTTCATTATGTATCTATATTGTGCTTTCCTATTTCTATACACACAGTCCGCACATTTTGCGCGCAAATTTTGCGTTCAGGAGCGCAAAATGTGTGGACCACAAGTGTATGTGGGATGTTCAGGCTTTATAGCCTACTCGCGGTCGTGAACTGTACAGCTGGTCTGGAGAATAGATATCGGCGAGAGTTGCTCTTCGGAAACTCTGCTTTCAAAATCAGTGTTCCCTTCTGTTTTTTTATGGTCCGTCTGTATCATCTTCCTCACAGTCATTCCTTTGTTTTTCACGACAGGTGTGACTGATTCTTTCTCGCAAGTTTCCTCGGTCAGAATTCTTTTCTTCATATTCAGTTCATATCACATTCCATGTTCCTGTTTTAATTTCTTCTGAAGTTATAAGAATACCCGAAGGAAGACAAAACGAAAATGTTTGTCAGGCTCGGTGGGTGTCTGGGGGACCGGGGCGGTGGGTACGACCGGTGACGCATTTCACAGAATCGTCATGTAGTATGCATTGAAACACGTCATTCAAGTTCGAATTGGGCCTTCTGGCTCCACCTTCAGTTTTGACTTAGTCTACATTATGGAATTTTCGTAAGTAGCCAAATCTTTTTTTGCAGGAAATGTCGAATCTTCTTTCCTCCAATTTTTCTCTGCGCCTTCTCTGGTTGTGGGGTTGTTGTGTTGCGCTGCCGAACTCCTCTTTTGGCTGCCTCGGATCGCCGCTCAAGCCGCGCAACCGTCCGTCGTTGCCCACGCGTCCCTCAGGTCCTCCGGTGGTGATGTATTCTAATTCTCCATCGAAAGGAAAAGATGGAAATGTAGTGCGGGATGAGGCGCACAACATAGGCGTAGCAGGGGATGAGGCGGTCCTCTCGTACAAGTCAAGTGTCAATGCCCCAGAGCAGAACGCCTTCGAGAAGGCAGGAAGAGACAATGTTTTTTTGCCGAGGAGTAGTTCTAAAATGGCCCGGAGCAGCGCTGAAAAATTTCCCCGCAGTAGCAGCGATGATACTCGTCGTAGTAGTAACAGCGGCAGTAGCAGTGGCGGCAGCAGATCTAGGAGCTCGAGCTTGGGAAGCACTACGGATATCAGCAGCAGCTGCGCTCAGTGTGCGGGGACGACTACCGACATAGGCTCGGAATGCGGGGCAGCCTGCGAGCTGGGCAGTCCTACCAGTCCAAGGATGAGTCCGAGAATGAGTCCGAGGACGAGGCAGGTCGCGTCTGCGAGCGGCCCTGTGTCTGTCAGCTGCGAAGCCAGCTTACTTCGAAACCGGCCCTATTTTAATGCGAACAGCGACATTTTTTGGCCACAGGAACACGCCAAGGAGCCGCAACATTTTGAAGAAATTGGTGGGCGATGCCCGGCGGGTGACTGTCGTCACATCTATGAATTGTCAAACATCTGCGGTTCGGACCCCGACCATAAAGACCCGGATGATGGAACACTGTTGTTGCCAGATATGAATGTTAGTTGCTGTGATAGGCAGATAGCGGAGTATCTCGCGCCACACGCTGCCGCGCGCTGGTTATTGCTGGCCCGAAGAGGTGCCCCCCGAAAGGCCTTTCGTGGTGCTTCTTCTGGTTCCAAATCATGCGGAAATGATAGCTGTGAAGCGACCGGAGATGATGTTCATAGGCATTGTGAGGAGAAAAAAGCGATTCTGCGGGAAAAGATCAGCGCGCATCTGCGCCCCGTAGTCGAGCCCCTGCTCCTTCATCATTTGGAAAAAAAGATTGGGTACCAGCAGCCTCACACTCAGAGTGCATACTCACCGCGAGAAGACTCGAGTTGCCACGGAGTGAATTGCGAGCACTTTACGAAGCTTTCCACGAGCAAAAACTGGGCACGGATATTCGGAAGAGGTGGTCTGAATGCCGCGGAGACGATCCTGCAGCGGCGGCGTCTGTGGGCCGCGCTTGCGGACTTCCTGGAATGTGAGTACACGTTGAAACTCTTGTTTTCTCCCTCTCTGAGCTTGGACTGGTGGAAGGAGATTGATGCGCTCACATTACTCGACTCAAATTCAAGAAACGGCGGTCCCAAAAAAAGCATGCATGGCGAGCCCAAGCGACGGCCAGAGACAACGGACGCAAGGGGGACCCAGTTCCGCAAAAGAGAGGAGGAAAACATAACCTTTGAACAAGTGCTTGCGCCACCAGGTCCGAGAAGGAGTTTTCTGTCGCACAAGGCATCTTTCGGGAGTATAAAGATGAACATTCAAGAGGATGACAATAGCAGTTCTCCAGATGGATCACAGGATTGTAGGCTAAGCGCAAAACAACTAGGCAGCAGCAGCAGCAGCAACATTTCAGTCCTATTCCAGCGCGCTGTGTTGGATTTATGGCTCGACACGCTGGAACTGCATGCAAAGATTTTCCCCGGCTACTTGTTGATTAGTAGAGGCTCCTCGAGCACTACTAGCAGCAACCGTCTGTTGGGGTGCACGAGTAGGGCTGCAACAACTTTCAATGCGCGGCCGCAAGAAGGCGGACTACTAAGTGGGGAGCGAGCTTCGCGAAGTGATTTTAATACACTCGCTGATTTGACTAACCATCATTCCCACCTACGCGGCGGAGAAGTACGGAGCGGTGCGTCCCGCCATTTGTCTGGCGGGGCAGGCCCGGGAGCGGTCCGATCCGTCGGTGCATTGAGCTCCTGCATGCTCTTCCACGCCACCCGGGCGCTGGCGCGTGTTTTCATCAGCAGGCAAAACGTGTTGTCAGTGGGCGAAAATCAGCCACATGCTGCACGCCGCTCATGTTGTAGCAGGTGCCCGGGTGTGAGGATAGATTTCCCGGAAAGGCAATTGGTCTGTTTTTGCGGGAAAACGCTGCTGGAGCGACTCGGGGCGGCTTTTCCGGATGATCTGGCCGGGGCACGTGTCGAAAAAACGCTAAGTTTTCTGGCCGCCAGGGGGTGCACGTTGGCCAAGCATCTGCTAGGGGAGCATTGTGTAATACCTGTGAATGAATGCAGCTAATAGCTATGGCCGACGATGTATGGAATGGAATTGGGGAATGGTTATGATAAGACTGTGAACAATACATGTTCACTGACGCAGGGGAAATGAATAATGATGACAATTGAATCAGATTGAAAGATGGCCAAAAAGCGACCCTGTAGTGTTGTTCTCACATGGTTTTTTTCTTATGGTTTTTTTCTTTTTCGTGCATTTCCTTTTTTTGGTATTCATTTTCCTTTTTAATATTTATTTCTGCCGTATAGGTTCCGTTTTGAAAAAAAAATCAATCAATATTTTTCTCCCACAACATTTTTTGTGTGACGATTCATTTTTTTCTCTTTATTTTTTTTAAGCATGTGTCAATCGTGGCTGAGAATTTATCATTCATATAGTTGTGCTTTCATGCATTCCTTTAGTTTCTTTCATTCATTTTCCTTCTAATATTTCTAGTATAAAAATATGGTCTGTTATGAAGAAAAAATCAAAATAATAATTCCAGAATACTCCCAAGTTTTATTCCGTGATCAGATAATATTAGATTTTATCAACTACAATCGTTCATAATTTGGGGACGTTCCACGTGATCAAAGTCACGAGGCAAGCTTTCATCTCCATATTTACAAATATTCACACTATATAATTCGCACTATTTTAAAATCATGGTTCATTTCCTAAAATCGTGGCTGTTTGGCACCGTTTTTTGCGCCCGCATTAATCGCCGTTCAGTCTTCGAAATGCCGGGCGATGGTAGTCGAATCCTCGGCCAGCCTCTGAACAGCACCTTCATCAGTGGTTTTCTCCTGCCCGTTGATATCGGTCGGCTGCGGCGTACTGACCAGAGGATGAGAAATTTTGGAGAACCAGACGAGTTTTTCGATCATACTGAGCAGGAGCGGCTACGCCGGTGGGCGGGCGTCTGGCACACCATAAAGCGTCATGAGGTTTTCCGATTGGAAAATTTCTATGGACGCGCGCATGATTTCTATCCACGCGCGGAGCTTCGGCGTGAGCTCAATGTGGAGGGCTTTTCAGACGATCGTTTCCTTGTGCTTGCGGCACTATCGCAGGACTATAAAGACCTTGGCTGTTACCTCGACGTTCTCGAACTGGCATCTGAGGTCCTGAGGGCCGACAAAGAAATTGTAAACGCTGCGGTGGCGCAGAATAGTCGGGCCCTGCGCCACGCGGCAGAGCCTTTGAAGGATGATAAGGCCTTCGTCCTCGCAATCTTGAAAACATCCCCTCGTCGTGGCCAGACTGGCCATTCCAGCTGGCCAGTTAACCCGGAGCACGAAAGTTTGGTGCACGCTCTCGCATGTGCGTCGGACCGTCTGAGGGCCGACAAAGAGGTCGTCCTCGCAGCCGTGGCGCAAAATGGTCTCGCGCTGTTGGATGCACATGAAGCTTTCAGGTCGGATAAAGAGGTTGTTCTCGCGGCGGTGGCGCAGCATGCCATTGTTCTTCACCTGGCTTCGCCGGCGTTGCAGAGCGACCGAGAGGTCGTTGTCACAGCACTGGCAGCAGCGGGCCCGGGTTTTGTCGAACGTCTTATTGAAGGGCCTATGGGCCTGCCACAAGGTCTGTGGCGTGACTTGAAGGAAGACAAAGACTTCGTCCTGGAGGCCGTGGCGCAGAATGGCAGCGTTTTGAAACATGCATCGGAAACGTTGAAGGCGGACAAAAGTGTCGTCCTTGCGGCCGTGGCGCAGAATGGCCGCGTTTTGGAACATGCATCGGAGGCGTTGAAGGCGGACAAAGCTGTTGTGCTCACGGCTGTGACGCAAGATGGCGGCGCCCTAGGCGCAGCATGCCTTTTCCATGCAAAGGGCGGGCTGATGGGGAACAAAGATTTTGTCCTTGAAGTGGTGGCCAAAAACGGGTGTGCCCTCGAGTATGCATCGCGACCTTTGCGGGCGGACAGAGATGTGGTCCTGAAGGCGGTGTTGCAACATTCTGACGCGTTTTGTTTTGCGTTGGGCGCTCTGCCGGAGGACAGAGAGATCGTACTCGCAGCCGTGAAGCAAGCTGGGCACATGATGCGAGAGGCAGCGGGCATTTTGAAGAGTGACAGGGAGTTTGTCCTCGAAGCGGTAGCGGAGAACGGGTATGCCCTCAGCGGGGCTTCGCCCGAACTCCAAAATGACAAGGAGGTGGTTCTCACTGCAGTAGCGCAAATTGGCTGCGTGCTACACGCGGCATCGGAAGCGTTGAAGGGGGACCCGGAAGTCGTCCTCACGGCAATGAAGCAGGATGTCGACAGTGTAGGGTTTGCATCGGCAGCGCTGAGGAAGGACCCCGCCTTCGTCCGCAGAGCCGTGGTTGATTTTCCTGATTTTTCCACTCGCATCGTCGAACTTTGTGAAGGACCTCAGGATTTTGGGTGGACCTGGTGATGACTTCAGGATTTTGTCGTCTTGAGTTGCTCTCAGTCTAGGATCAAAATAAAGAAAACCCTAATTGGAAAAACTACATGCACGACGGAGGGGAGCGAGTATGAAAAGTAATGTTGAAAAGATGTGAATGAATTCCAGTAATGTTGATAATACTGGACTGCTCGAACGATTTACAAACAGTTATTAATATCCCCGCAAGAACTTTTGTACGTATTATGATTGAGAACTATGATGTTCATATTATAAAGTTGAGAGGATGAGAACATGCCTATGTCCAAAATGCAGCATAGTGCAGGAGGGATCCAGGGTCCCCTCTCGGCACAGAGCAAATGCGATGATGAATTTTGGGCGGTAGTAAGTGTGCTTATCCTATATTCCTGCAAGATTTTCCACGGGCTTTCGTGGGTCCAAAGTTGTTGAAGGCTATCTATCAGGATACAAGTATTCGACATAAATTTAATTAAGTAGGAACGCAAGAAAAAAAAACCGAGAATAATGTTTCCCCAGTCCTATTTGTATAACGTCAAAACATCGAGAAAATTAGCGTAATTTATAGCGGCTTTTTCAAGGCAAAGGACATTGCCATATGGTGCATTGTTCGTTAATGTATCATTCAGTGAATTTGTTCGCACATTGTTCTTGAAATTTACAACAAATGATGCGAGGAATTAAGCTCGAAAACTTTCTATCATTTTGGATTCCGAATATTTTTTACAGCCGTTCACATCAATATGCATACTAGGCACATCCTTTCTCCCGAACACAATCTTTTTAATTCTTTCCGATTCTTCTCCACTTTTCAATGTTTTTCCGTATTAGTATGCATGCTTCATGACGCTGGAGCACTGCAAATGACGGTGTATTCTCCTTGTTGAGGTCGATGACGAGATGATGAGATATGATTCTTTCCCTATTCAGGGTCGGCTGTTGATCTTCCTGCCCCTCTGCCAGTGTGGTATCCGATGTTTCACGAATTCAAAATTAATCCACCCACAGTATAATGCATCGCATCCCCCATTCATTGCGATATACGTATGATTCTAGAATGTTTAACAACAGTAGAGCCCTCCATTTTGGGGGGTGTTCTAGACTTTATCATACATAGTTATACTAACTCCGACCCCATCTCCGACAATTGAATTTCAATTTGATTATTCATAATATTTACACAAAGCGACACACACATAGTCATATAACATCTCCAACTCATACAAAAACGCACGGATTGACGCGACAATATACAATTTGAATTTTTTAGAAATTCTTCATCTATTATTTCAGAAAAGATATATTTTTTAATTTCAGAAAAAATATGTTGAGTGAATTCATTCTAGGACGGTAAAAAACGTTATATTATATAGTTGTATTGTGAAACAATATAGTATGGATCCCGATGCCGATACCGATGGCGCGCTGCAGCGATGCAGCGCGGGCCCGGAGAGGGCGCATGCAGCGATGGACGAAAATTTTGATGTGGTGGCGCCTCTTCTGGACGATGTCGTTGAGCGAAGAAGGGCCGGTCGCTGGGTGTGGATTTTGCTGGTGGTTGCGGTGTCCATCGCGCTCCTCACATTAGGTTTATCGTTATGGTGTTGCGGTTGTTTCGGTAGCAGTCGAAAAAACCTCGGGACAAGCCACGGAGGGGGCCTGGTACTGCGAACAGGCTGGCCACAGAGAGGGCCGCCGCCGGGTCCCCCATCAGGTCACGGTTTCCCACCACCATGGAACCAGCAACCGGGGGATGACAGCCCACGACCGGGTCAACAGCCACCAGCGCCTCCACAAGACCGACAGCCGCAAGGGCGGCCCCCACGGAAGCGGCCACCAGGTGGTGACCCGCCACCAGGTGGTAATCGGCGACCAGGTGGTGATCCGCCACCAGGTGGTAATCGGCGACCAGGTGGTGATCGGCCACCGGGTGGTGATCGGCCACGAGGTGGTAATCGGCCACCAACGGATGGTGCCCCACAACCGGGTCAACAGCCGCCAGCAGCGCCAACACCTCCGCGGGACCGCGGGCCGCAAGATCGTCCCCCGCGGCCAACAGGGAATAATGACCCGCTACCACGATCACCAGGTGGTGCTCTACGATCGAATGATCGGCTGCCACCGGTGGACAAACAGCCGCAACGGCCTCTTTCAAAGCCGCAACGGCCACCAGGTGATGATTCGCCACCAGCGCCCAAGGAAAAAGCTAAAGAGAAAGCTGAAGCAGAAGCTAAAGCTAAAGAAACGACATCGAATGAACGGCCGCCAGCAGTGCCACCACCTCTAGGGGACCAACGGCCACAAGATCCGCCGCCCAAGGGGGATGACAGCCCACGAACAGGTCCACCGCCAGCAGGGGGCAACGGCAGCTCCCCACCGGGTCCCCCACCAGGTGATGATTCCCCACCGCCATGGAACCAGCCACCAGGGAATGGCACCCCGCGATCGGGTCAACAGCCGCCAACACCTCCAGGGGGCCACCAGCCGCATGGACAGCCCCCCCCGTCAGCAGGGAACGGCAGCCCGGACCAACCGCCATCAGCACCGGGCAGCGGAAGCCCTTCACCGGGTCAACAGGCGCTACCACCACCGGGTCAACAGCCACCAGGGGGCCACCAGCCGCAAGTGCAGCCCCCACGGTCAGCAGGAAACGGCAGCCCGGACCAACCGCCACCAGCACCGGGCCGCGGGAGCTTTCCACCGGGCCAACCGCCACCACCGGCACCGGGGCCACAGCCACCAGGAGGCAACCAGCCGGAAGAACAGCCCGCACGGCCAGCAAAGAACAACAACCCGGGCCCACTGCCACGAGCACCGGGCAGCGGGGGCTTTCCACCGGGTCAACCGGCGCCACCACCACCACCAGGGCAACAGCCGCCAGGGCAGCCACAGTCGCCAGGGCGTCCCCCACCGAACCAGCAGCCGGGGAATCCTTCGCCGCCAGGCGGTGGTCAGCCGCAATGGAGTGGTGCTCCACGATCGGATCAGCAGTCGCCAGCAGCGCCAACAGCTCCAGGGGACACAGAGCCACAAGGGCCGCCGCCCAAGGGAAATGGGAAAGGAAAAGGCCCACCGCCACCAAGCAATCCGGAGAAAGGGAAGGGAAAAGGTCCTCCTCCACCAAAGGATACGGAAAAAGGGAAGGGAAAAGGAAAGACACCCACCAAGAAGGGGACGGGAAATATTCCGCTGATTTTCAATGTGCCAGAGGCGAAAGGGGACGCGATCTGGACTGCATTTCTCACGAAGATCCCGGAGCTTCATAATTTCGACATTCACTACACGTTCCGGAAGCGAACGCCGGGTGTGGTGAATGACAAGGAGAAGAAGAATGACAAGAAGGGGCCCGAGGACGAGGATGGGGACGGGGAACCAGAGGATTTCTTGGAACAAGAGGAACGGAACCTCCTCATTATTTTTGTGAAAGCGGTGAAGGCGGCGGCCCAAGAAGCGCAGCAGGCGTGGAAGGAGGGTCGCGCTCGCAGTCCTAGTCGTGGTGTTCCAATGTCTCAAGAAAATGTTCCAATAGTGTATGAAGATCTGGAGCGTGCCGCCGCGGCGGCTTCTGCACGCGCGTACGAAGCGAAGACGGCGTTGCGTGCTGCGCAACGGCATTTGAAAGAAGAAGAAGAGCTGCAAAGGAGCCCGGGGGGAGGAGGTGCTGACTCACAAGAGTCCCTTTTACAGCGTTCGGGGACGGAAGCGGCAGTGAAGCCTGTTGAGGAGCAGCGACGGTCGCCAAGGGAGGAAGCTGCTTTGGAGGAAGCGGCAAAGAGACGGAGGCTGTACCTGGCGGCACGAGAGGAGGCCAGGCGAGAATGGCACGCCGTTCATTTATGGAAGGCGGAGGAAGCCTCTCTTAAGGCGGAAACTGCGGAGCAGAACAACAGAATTCAGATGGTACAACAAAATTCTCAGAAAGAAGATCCCCCAAGACCAAATGGGTTTTTCTCTGGAAATCAGAGGAATTCGGAGGAGGCGAAAAGAATAGAGGCGCGGAATTCTTACGGAGCTCTGAAAGAACAGGCGCTGAAAAAATGGTGCAAAGTGGTTTTGGGCCAACTGGCGGCCGAGGACGACTCCGGGGCGCCAAGCTTCCTCGCGGCCGATTTCGCGCCGACAGCGCAAGAGTCGAAGAGCAAGACGCTCGCCCATCCGGATATGCATGCTTTGATCGAAAAATTTTATGTTCATTACACCCTTAGCTGGCGGAAGACGAAGTCCGAGGTAATTTTATCATAATATATGATACTGCATCAGGCATGATAATATATTCAATACGCAGTGTATAGTTGGAGTGATTGTATAATAAGAAATTGACTATATTATTCAAGACGATCAGTTAAGTACAAACTGACGGATACACGATAATGAAATTTCATGATATCAATAAAAAAAGGACCGGCAGTTGATGCGGCAGCTGGCGGGGTATTTCGATTTGCCGGAAAACGGCGAAAACAGCTTCGACAAAGGGGCGGTGGCGGAACACTTCGAGATGTTGCATTTCCGGAAGGGCACGCTGCAGGAGGTCCCGGCGGATCTCGCGGACGTTCGCGAGATGATTTCGAAATTAGACGCGGCCTTCGCGCCATTCGTGGATCTCGGCCACACGGGGAGTGTGGGGGCAGACGTTCGTAGATCAAGGGCGGTCAGTACGCTGAGTGTGGGGGCAGACGGTGCGCGAGTGACCCCGCGCGAAGTGTTTTTCTTTCCGGAGACACCGCGGTCGCCAACTGAGAGGCCGCAACAGGACTGTAGAAATCAAGACCGAAGGCCCGGGTTGCTCTTCAAAAAATCCACGGACGAGGAGCCCCTCTGCTCCGAGGGGCCGGGGGCCCGTAGCGACGGGGAAGCTTCCGTCGCATCTTTGGACAGCACCACCGTTTCTTCCGCTTCAAAAACTGCAAGAAGCGGTCCTGATAGTCATAAAGCCACGGCCGGCGAGCCCACGTCGAGCGCCAGTTCGTCCCGCAGCCATTCGTCCGGCGCCGCCAGCCTGGCATCGTCCGTCAGCGGCGATGATGAAATTGCGTCTGTCAGTGATGTTGATGCTGGCAGCCACGATTTTGATGCTGATAGTGATGATCCAGAGGAGGATTATTTGCCAACGCGCTCGGTCAGTTCTGAGCAGGAGAGGATCCATAGAAGTTTGCAGGAGAGGATCCGCGGTCAGTACCGAAGGAGGACGGACGGCGTCCCAGGAGTGAGGTTGCCGGGGTCCGCAGCGGCAGGAGCCTGTGGTGGCGCAGGAACCGGCCCCTGCGCCACTGCACCGGAGCCTGCAGTCTCTATCCATAATACGGTTCCTCCTCGTGCGGTGGCAGATTTGTTGCAAGGAGTTGAAGTGAGCGTACCTATGACCGCACCGCTGCCAAAATTGCGGGCCCTCTGGTCACTGTGGGGCCTTTTGCTAGCGCTCGGGAACCAGCTCAACGCAGGCAAGAGGACACCGGCGGATGGCTATAGTCTCAAGGTATTTACATTATTTTCGTCACTTATTCTGATTCAGTCTCAGTCGCACAGTTTATATTAACTTTTAACCAGCCCTACAATTTTCATATTGTAAAGAAACTATCATACGGGTTGCTGTGTCTAATCTTGTATTTAATATAATTCTGCAAGTTCTTATTCTCATTAGTCATTACTCTGATTGATGTGTTGTTATTGGGATCAGCTTTATGCTAATAAATCATGGTTTGAAGTTTCATTTGGCAAAATGTGTGAGAAACAAAATCTGCAAACAATCATCGTACACTCATTCATAACATTTGTTACACATTCACTCAAAATCTGCGAAAGGACATGGCTGTGACGGCGGCGACCAAGTACATCGAGGCGAACAATGGTGCGCCGAACCGCGTCACGTTATTGCGCTACGCATGGCGGCTGTGGTATTCAGTTTTTCCTATCTATAGATAGTCTACGATGATGAAGAAACAGCGAAAGGTATACTTATTCTAGAGCAGAGAAAACGTCACACATTCCTGGTACACGTCCATGAATGCAAAGTATTGCATTTGATATTAAATTTAAAAAGACATTGAAACTTTAGAATTATTATACACACATTCTAAACCGAGGTTCAAATCTGTTGGCGCCGAAGAAGCCAACGCCCTGTACGGGGAATTGCAGCCCTTGTTTAGGCTCGTGCAGCGCGGTAGCGAGGAAACTTTTGGGCAGAGCTTGCAGTATGCGTCGGCAGACGGAAAAACTTCCCGAATCGGGAAAAACATTAAGACCGCACTGGATTTTTTACAAGAAACAAAGAAGCAACTAGAAGAGTTTCGGAAAAAGTATTCTTCCTCCTCAACATGTGGTGGTGCGATCAGTATTACTAGTGATAGTACTGATAATAGCGGGGGAGAAGATATTAGCGGGGGAGAAGATATTAATAGCGGGGGAGAAGATGAGACCGCCGCATCCAGTATCCGCCCCCCTGCAGAAGACCGGGCCGCAGAAGACCAGGCGGGACAGCCGCAGGCGGTACAGCCGAAGAAGGGGGTCGCAGAAGCGTGTACTAGGATCCCCCCCGTTACCAAGAATTCCACGTTGTTAGTAGCGGAGATCGATAAAATTTTAGACGCTATTGCTGTGATCAAAGACGTGAACGTGGGAAAATTGGAAAGCGCTTGGGAGCAGGTGAAGGAAAATTTGCTCCTCGTCTGGGACAAAGAGACGAATAAGAAGCTCGACAGCCCTTGTGGCACGAATTTCGAGAATTTTGTCAAGGAAATGCACGAGCTGTTTCTCCCGTCCGGCCACTATAAAAAGGCCTTGAAAACGATGTCGAAGCACCTGCGAGCGAAATTACGAAATCACAAGGCGCTTACTAAGGAGGACCACCAGCATTTCTGGGGCGAGCTCACCAAAAGTGAGTACGAAAAAGTTGTGCTGCCTCCCTCTGTTAGTGCATCATCTGAGGAGAGGAGTAATAAGAGGAATGCAGCTAATATCAAGTCGGACTCGAAAAGCCGTAGGCTCCGTCGCGCCGAAACCTGGGGGGGCCCATCCGCTCCTGCGAAGAAGAACTCTAAGTTTCGAAGAAGTTTGTCGTCGTTGGTTTCGAACCCGCTCGATGATCGTCCTTCATCTCCGCGTGATGATCGTTCGTTGGTTTCAACTCCGCGTGCTGGTCGTCCGCTGCCTCAGGAGGTGGCGCAGCAGATGTTGTTGCAAATATCAAGCGAGAATGGGGCCCCCGAAAATAATAATGTCAGTGAAAATTATCAGCGAGCCGAAGAAGGACTTGGCCCGGGGCCCCAGGGCGGGCCTGGTATCCAGGGACCCAAGGGAAAAGGAAAGGGACCTCCCCTCCCGAAGGGGGGGGTCCCACTTCCCCCGTCGCTGCGGGGAAAAGGCGACGTAGGTGCGTCGCCGTTTCCCTTCCCCGCGGTGGGGAATTCTTCTTGCCCGTCGGCCGCCACCGCGCCCGACAGCCAGGGGGCCCTGACTAAAGGCAAGGGAAAAGGCCAGAAGGGAAAAGGTCCGCCCACATCGGCATCATCGGCAAAAGCGAAAGCGACAACGGAGGCGCCGAATCAGAAGGGCCAGGGAAAAGGTGCTGGTCGTAGCGATGGGCCGCACCTGAAGCAAACCTTGGAGCCACTCCCCAACTATCCGGGGACTTTCTCGTTGACAAAAAATGCAATCGTGCTGCGCGGCGAGCCTCCGCAGTCCCTGAAGCTATCTTTGAATTATTTGGAAAGATCTTTGCAATTGAGTCTGGCGCCCGCTGGAAAGCAGATTATCACGGACATGCGGCCACAGCTTCCGAGCGAGAAAGTGAGCTGGGTCTGGGTGTACGTCCACGCACACTATGCTCATTTTAAAAACATCGTGAATGAAAATTTGCCCGAGTTAGTGCGCTTACTCGGCATAATAGATCCTTCATCATCTACTTGTCGTGGTGCAGAAGATCAAGAGCAAGTAGGCAGTATGGCCGCTCCACGTGGTACTAGTCGTTCTCGAAGAAGTGGTAGCAGGGGGAGTAGTAGTACTCTCACGCAGGAAAGTGGGGGCGGGCCCCTGCTCGAAGATCTAGAAGATCTAAAGATCTCGCAGATGCTTCTGAAGAAGATCATGAATCAGCAGAAGAAGCAGAATCTCGCGATCTTATTCACCGACGTCGACCGAAAATTCGAAACTTTCGAAAATTTTCGAAAGGCCATGCACGCCTGCGACCCAACGGCTAGCGGCGGCCCATATATGGACGCAAATTCGTTCCGGGATCTCGTTGCGCGTTTCGTGGAAGCCGCGGTGCACGACCCAACACTTCCTGACACTGAAAAAGAATTCTTCGCGAGCCTCGGAGAATTCTTCGAAAACAAGGGACCCGAATTTTCAGAAGAAAATGTTGAAAATTCGGAAAGCAACAACGTTCCCGTGGACCACCCGCAACCTCTGAATTGGCAGCAGCATTTCCGGTTTTGCCGTTTCTATCTGAATTACACCAGGGAGGTGCGCGGTTCGATGTTATCAGTGATCAAAAATTCCAAAGAGTTCGTCGAAGGCATGATGGCAAATATGATGGGTTCTTCTCCAAATGGAGAGAATTCTCCGGTGTACGCTGACTTCATGCCGCGATTTATTAAATTTCAAAAGTACTTCACGAACGAGGAAAAACCGCAATTGACGACGAGCCTTTTCAACAAATTCGAGAACTTCAAAAGAACGTTGCGGTGGACAAAACTGGGCGTTCTTCCTCTGGGAAACAACACGGGGGCTGATAATAATTCTTCTGATAAGAAGAATGGTGGTTCTACTAGTAGTAGTATCATGAGTCCGAACACGGGGACTGATAATACTTCTTCTGATAAGAATGGTGGTTACACTAGTAGTATAATGAGTCCGTCGGAGCACGAGGAATATTACAAAAAAATACCCGAGGAAGGGATCATTCCGGCGAGGTGGTTCTGGGGCGACTTGTTACGGGGCTACTCGCCCAGTATTACTATTCAGAGTTCTTCTCCTCCCGCTGAGAGGAGTTCTTCTTCTAAAAACGGTCGCAACGGTTCTAGCAGTTCTTCTAGCAGTTCTTCTGCGTCAGCTGCGTCCTCCGATGATAAAGACAAAGTGGTGTCGTATTATTTGGGGCCGGACAAGTTACAAACGGTGTTAGACGGCTTCGCACCCGTTTTTCAGATGGTCGTGTCGCGGAAAGACGACAAAATCAAGGACACAGTGGAGAAGTGGCATGAAGTGGCATGGAGTCCGGATTTCGGGAAAGACTTCGAATTTTTTCGGACCCTCTTTGCGGGCTATGCTCCTGGGTCCCAGCAGACGGGTCCTATTGACCAGAAAAAAAGTCATCCTTCCGCGTGGATTTTTGAAAAATTCAAAAATTTGAGAGAAGAAATCGAGCGCAATTTGGCACAGAAGGAGTCCTTGATGCAGCAGCTGAAAAGGATCATCGAAGAACAGTGGCAATTTCGCGCCACGGACGGCAAGATAGAAAATCGCACGCAGGAATTTGTGTTGGCGTGGGACCGGTTTTTTGTGAATCGGAAGCGTTTGCAGAAGCGTGGGGCAAATAAAACGCACATTCGCTGGGCAGTCACGCCGCAGGATTCTGTTCCTACTACAGAAACTGAAACGGTTCCCAAAAAAACGAAAACGACAATTGAGGAGCTTTTCCAGGCTGGAAAAGTACCCACCGTCGCGGCTTTAGCCGAGCTGTGGGATATCTAAGCTGCTACTCGAAAAAGCGGGCCGAATGCTCTCGTCGAAAAAACGAGCTGAATGTGCGCATTTATGAGAAAGGAATGCGGATATATGAATGCATTCGAAGATTGAATATGTTGTGTAAAAAAAAGCAGTATTATGTGTGTGTGTGAGACGAGTGTCGTTTAAGGATAATAATATCAGTATAAATGTTTCCAACGATTGATAAATAAAATGATATCTATATAAGCGGATTGAACGATAATAACGAATATAGTATACGAACTGAACATTGAAAATTATAGTATACGAACTGAACATATTTAGTGCTAACTCTGTTATAACAGAGTTAGCACTAAATATTGGTTATAATAGAACGGAAGTAATATTGAGTATGAATTGTAAACAATAACATATGATATGAAGTGCCCCGGTATTACCATGACTTGACAATGACCCCTAGGTTCCAGAGGAGGAAGCCGCGTCTGGTTTTCCTTCCTGAACTATAATACCATCATTCGGGAGAGGACTATGCCGCGTTGAGCTAGTAGTTTGTACGAACCGTATACTATGCGTTTAGAGGGTATATCTACATTGTTGATACTAGTACGTCACGTATATTTTAAACGGTTCGCATTAATTAGTATACTATTAAACCAGCACAAATTGTGCGGGGTTTCAGCCGGCAGCGTCCGAATTTTATAATGTAGTAGTAGCAGTGGTTTTTGATATAAAGAATTTCTTCAATTAAGGCTGCATCAATCTGCTTCTTTTTTTGAAGTGTCGGCATCTTTGTTTTGAAGAGCCTAGATTGACGCGAGCCTTTTGAATGAATTGAGCCTCTTTTGATTGCCGCGAATTACTATATAATAAATGACCCAACAGGAATTATGATAACAGGAAATTATAATTATAAATGAAGAATAAGAATTCAAAAAACAGATTACAGCAAGAGCAATGATTAAAATTCAAAGGGGATGGCAAAATTGTGTCTATGTCCGAAATGCTACTCCATTTGTAGCCGGGCCCCAATTGGACCTTGGTCGCCTAATGCGGACGATAGCATTTTCCATCAACAAAGAATCTATAGAGTGTTATGGGCCATTATGAGAAGATTATGACTCCATATTAAGCGAAATTATATTAATGAAAAAGTATCAGACCATCAGTATAAATAGCAGCTCAAAATAATACGATCCTTTTATTCCAAGTAAGTTAAGTGTAACTATGTGGAAGAACACGCTCTTTATATAGAGAAACCTTTAATACCTTTCTGGCCCAGTCAAAAAAGTAGCAGCAGCATTAGCTGTGCAAAAAAAATGTAGCAAAAAAAAAAATAATCACCCCAACGGTTTACCCCTATGCAGAGGCAGCGCCTCATAAGAATCAAGATAAAGGAATCAGAATGTGCGTAATGAATGATATTTAACTGTAATTTCGTATTCAGTGCAATTGGTATAAGGAAAACAAAAAGGATTACATGCGTGAGCGGGACGAAAACAAATCAGGCCAAGTACATATACATGTCGAATTAAATACCAGAACTATCGGTGTTAACTATCGGTGTCAGCCGATGGACAAGTACATTTATACGTTGCTCCAGCCGGCAGTAATTCATGATCTCATCGGACCTTCTCATTCACCATGTTTCCATGATTCAACAAAATTCTCCATCGTTTCTTGCAGCATTTTCGGATTCTTCCACGTGGGTGTTCTCGCATTAGTTGTTTCGTTCCGTCAATACGATTTAATTACGTGTAACATGAAAGTTTGTCGCGGCGTGAAGCACTTTTCTTTCGACCGGGGATGCAAAATCCCGAATTCAACCGGGGATGCAGAGGGGCTTGCCGGAGGAACAGTATTCGTTACATTGGACATTGGACACTAAGAGTTGCGCCTAAGCGCAAGACAGAATAGAATCCATATATTGTAATGTTGACGCTGCGATGCATATTCAATTTATTCATGAATCCTAAAAGGCTAAATAATATGCGTTGGCGTTCATAGCTGAAAAAGATGTCGAAACGCACGGCCCAAGACGCGGGATTCGGGCTCGGTGGCGGGTCTAGTAGTTCGTTCAGCAAGCGCGCGCGTGCTGAGACGTCCGTCGTGCATGTTTTCCTTTGTTTGGACCGGTCGTTTAGCATGTCTGCGACAGACGTGAAGTCGCAAAGCGGGACGAAAATCTCGCGCTATGATGCGGTTATGGACAGCGCGTTGGCCTACGTGCGCGACCAAATGGATGAGCTAGCGAGGGAAGGTTGGTGATGCACTAGAAACTTTTTTCCGCAGAAATAAATTTCTCATGCACTATTCAGTAACACAGAGCATCATTTCAGCAGCACGAGAAGAAGAAAACTAAACCTAACAGGCACCGCCACTCTGCTCTATGTGTCGTTGCTGCTTTGGGACCACGAAGTCGCGGAGGTTTTCAATAGAGTGCCACTTTACCGCCGCGGCCATCCTTCGAACACTGTCGAGCGTCTGCTGGAGCAGGCGCGTGCGGCGCACGCCCCCAGGGGCGGAACCCGCTTCCTGCTGCCCTTCCAGAAAGTCCGTCAGCTCGTTTGTGGTGGAGGCAGCCCGGCGTACAGTTTGGGCTCCGATGATATCGTGCAGATCGTGTTTCTTTCTGACGGGGAGGCTACCGACCTTTACGGCAGTCCGCCAGAAGCGAGTGTGCGTCAACGCTCGGAGGACGTCGTCTCGGCGGAGATTGCTGCGCTGCAGCGGTCGTTGGGCCCGCAGCGGCTGGACTTGCGTCTGGTCGGTGTGGGCTCCGAAAATTTTCGCTGGCTCCGCTTCTTCGCTGCAAGATTCGACGGGCACTTTTCCCAGGCCACGCTGTCTATGGAGCACGGCAGTCGTGGATCCGCCGCTGCAGGTCCGGCTTCTTCGGTGTGCTCCTGTGCCATTTGCATGGGCGGTACGACCGTCGTAGCGGGAATGAGATGTCCCCCACACCAATTCGTGGTCACGCCGTGTCACCACAGTTTTCACAAGCACTGTCTGGAATCGTGGTTCGCTACGCGCCAGTTGATCTGTCCGATGTGCCGCGGGGCCGTCAGCGGCGGGATTAGTGCGTGCCGTCCGGGGCAGGTTCCGGTGGTGCAGAACGCAGCGTCCGCGTCCGACACGCTGCGCTCGACGTTTTTGAGTATCAGCAAGGCCACCACCGCACTGCGCAGCGGCGTGGACCCAGGCTCTTCGCGTCAAAACGTGGTCCTGGCCACCCCGAACCGCCCGGCCGTCATGAAAAAGTTCACCGGAGTGCGTCGGTACGAGCTGCGTGAGGACGGATTGAAATCCTGGGCGTCCGCACGCCTGGTGCCTGTGACTGGCGAATCGACGCGGACCGTGTGGCTGGCCGACAGGCCGTTTGCCTCTGGCGGCCTGCGTCACGCCTACCGGATGACGTCCGCTGACAAAACCAAGATGGTCGCCAAGGAATCGTCCTTCGAGGTTCCCTACGCCGAACGCCTGCGCAACCACCTGGCCAGTGCGCGGTGCCAGGCCCGGGCCGTGTGGCTGGCCGGGAAATTCAACGCCGCGCTGCTGTTCAAGGCCGGGCTGGAGGAGCAGGTGGAATTCTTAACGCCGAGCGTGTACGGCGTACCGGACCCCACGGTCGCCGGGAACGTGCGGTTTCTTGCGGTCGAAAAGGAACTGACTGGCGGTGAATACGTGAAGTACAACTCCAACCAGGGTCACGTGTCAAACGCTGCTTCCTCTTCTTCTTCTTCCTCCTCCTCCTCGTCTTCTTCTTCCTCAGCGAAGTCGCAGGCGAAAAAGCCGTCCGGCGCAGCGCTCCACAGCGATATCGCGCAAGCTCTGAGCCACTGGAGCTATGAGTTCACGAAGGGAAAAGAGATGCTGGTCGACATCCAGGGTGTGGGCTTCACGTACACCGATCCCCAGCTGCACAGCACGAAGGGCGAATACGGAGCGGGCGACCGCAAGAAACGGGGCATGGACGATTTCTTCGCCTCCCACGTGTGCGGATATTGCTGTAAAAAACTGGGGCTAGATGAGTAACGAGAGCTGATCTTTTTAGTGTCTTTGCATTAAACGTTCGGAAGGAAAGTCCGATTGACACCGGGGTGTAGTATATTCATCTGTCTGTGACAATAAGTGTTCTGGCCGAGCCGGTTGGCATTCATTCGTTTCTTTCCCGATTTTTTCATGATTGCGCGTGCTCCTTCCGACCTTTTTCTTTCATTCGCATCTTCGCATCATTATCCGGTTTTTCTTTCGCGTATACAGACACGGTTTTTTTTTTCTCCGATGGGAAGGCATCATTCAGCAACATTTTAAAACTCTCACAGCGGGCGGGTGTGGTAATTTGATTTGATGATGGTCCCCAATTCCTGTAATATAAACGTTGTTGCGCTGTATGTAGGCGCGAAAGAATCATGCTATTAGTTTGTGAATATGCGTAATTCATTGAATACGACAAAAAATTATCATGCCTCCGAAGATTTCCAATACTTGTTTGCGGCGCGTCGTGGAGACTGCTTTCGCGCAGGGCGTTCCCAAAGCCACCGCCAAGAAATGGGTGGAAGAGCTGAACAAGGAGGTCTCGGTGCAGGATGACGCGAGTTTCGAACTGCACTTTCTCGAGCGGCAGACGATGTGGACGCGCACAGAGAACAGGCGAAAACGAGCGCAAAAGATGCGGGAAAAAGCCGCAGCGGACGGCGTGGAGCTCCCTCCAAAGAGAAGACGCAAGAGAAATGATGACGATGGTGATGGTGATCAGCGCGATCTAGCGGGTGAAGACTCACTGAAAGCGGAGCTAAAAACCCACCACTTCCTGGTGCAATCGTTGGTAGCGAAAGCGCGAAAACAACTGCAGCAAATGAGCAGTGGTGGTAGTAGTAGTAGCAGTGGCGCGGGACTCACTGGAGACTCCTCGAACGGTGAAGTTTCTTTCGACAAAAACGACGGGGAAGCTTTTCCGAAAAAAACGAGCGGTTTTTCCGCTAGCAACAATCAGTCAAGTAGTAGTTCGTCATTTGATGCGGTGCCAAGTAGCAGTAATCCTAGCGTGAGGTCACCGCCGTTCCAGCAAAAGAATGTTTCGGCACCACCAGGAGGAAAACCAAAGTCCCCCTTCGCGCCGCGGCAGCCCCGTCGGGGGCCTGCGGGACCCGCCGGAAGAGGCGGAGTGGAAACGACCTTTCCGCCCACACCCCCTTCCGGGCCGCGCGCTCCTCCGCCCGACGGCGCCGCTTCGTTCCCGCCCGCCGCGCGCTCTTCGGCTGCTATCGGAGCTTCCGGAGAACCCCCCGGAGCTACTCCGTCAGCCGCTCCCAAAGCGACGCCCCTTACAGAATCCTCCACCCCTAAAGAATCCGCTCCACCCCTCAATATGACGACGGCACCTGTGTTAAATACTAAGGACGAACAAAAAGCAATCTCGATAACTAACCCCAACCGGTGGATCACCCAGAAGGTGCTGATCGACTTGCTACTCGACAAGCGGTTTCAAAAAATGTACACCGCGAAGGTTTTTATGCACTACCTGTTCGTGGATTTGCCGGAGTACCCTGTGAAGCTACCTTTACCCGTCACCACCGCGAAGGAAGTGCGCCGCCTGTTGCACCCCGACAAGTGCACCTCTTTTGTCGAGGCGAAGGCGGCCTTCCAAAAGTTCCAGCAACTGTTCCCGACGTAGGATATTCTACAATGATTATGTCGAAGACGATTGGGGCAGTAACCGTTGTGTGAATCTGCATTGTGTGCATTTTACATCAAAGTTGAAAAATGCGGTTTGCAGAGCGCGTACGTGCATGTATGGAGGTTTTTTTTGTTCGCGTTTCTTTCAACACACATGATTTCAAGCAATTTTTTCGTATCATCCTATCACGTTCTTCATGCCAGCTACATTGAATGTTAGTGTGATTTATACCAAAAACCCACCTTTCTCTGCGAGATCATTTCCGAATATCTCTACCCACAATTTTCTGTTTCCCGTTTATCCTTTCTCTTGATACACTGAAAATCTGAATGATGTTCATCTTGAAAATCTGAAATCATTTTGGCTCAAATGCACAGAATCTGAAAGAATTTGCCCATACATTACAAGAATAGTATCCAATTTTAACAATACGTTTACATTCGTAATATAGATAATCTTATTGTTGAGTGAGCAACCTTGCTATTGAACACAAAAGAACCATGTCGCAGAACAACGCGCAACAGCCTAATATGATCGTCCAGGGCGTCCCTATCGGAGAGGCCCAGCAGGGCATTCCCGCTTCCACGCCCGCTTCCAACGTCCCGAGCGCGCCGCAAGTATCGAACCAATGCGCCCCTCGGGAATTGCAGCCGCTTGATCCGGAACCGGCCAGGAGTGTCTACCCGGCGATGGGTGAACCCGGGTCTTTCCAGGGTCTGCCAGTGCCCGGATCCGCCGCTCCGACGTCGATGCCCATGCCTCCTCCCCCGCAGCAGCAGCAGCCGCAGGTGGTGGTGCAGCAGCAAGCGCCGCAGCCGCAGCCGCAGGTGGTGGTGCAGCCGCCGCCGCAGATCATCCTGCAGCCGCCGCCGGTGATGCCGATCACGGACTTCACTCGGGGGTGCAAATTGCTCAAAGCGGTTGACCTCACGCAAAAGAACAAGATGCTGAAGCAGTGGGCCCTGTACGCCGACGAGCAGCTGATCGGCTACATCCGCTGCCGTTTGGACCGCAAGCCCGTTAAGGACAAGGGTTTGAAGACCGCCGGCGCTGCCGCGGGCGGGTACCTGTTGTTTGGCGTGCTCGGCGCCATCGGGGGCGCTGCCATCGCATCTTCCCAGAAGGGCGCGCGGGCGCCGGATTACGGAGTCCAGTTCTTCCCGGCCGACAATATGATCCAGCCGACTCTGGATTGCCAGCCGAATGGCGACGGGACTGGGGAGTGGATCTTCATGGCGCACGGCCAAACCTTCGGCCGCGAGGCGCACCGGGTCGAGAAGAAGGACCCGAAGAGCAAGGTAATCGTACTTGATATTAATTCTCCCACTCTTCCTATATTATACAAATTGTATTTGTTAATTATTGAGAATTATTGCCATAATTAAAGCGGGTGGGCCCTGTTAAGAAATAATATTCTCGAAAAAAATGGTTCAGCTGCCCTCTTTTCAGGACAGCCCGTTTTTCGCAGAAAAATTTTCAGAAACCAAATGATACAAAAACAAAAAAGGTCGTGATCGAGCGGCGCTGGCTTGAAATCCAGTCCGCTTCGCAGTCGGCGTCGGTGGTCGTCGCGTCGGCCGGACGCAAAGAGGAGGGCAAGACTTTCGTGCGCCGCAACTGGGAGGCCACCACCACGGCGGGCCAGATGACCATCGCGCAGCTGGAACTCGGCGGTCCGCACAAATCGCCGTACTGCAAGATCGCGTTTTACCCCGGTAGCGAGCAATTGTCGGTAGAGGCGCGCAACGCCTTCCTAGGTCATCTGATGACCCGTTTGGCCTGCAAGATCTGTGGCTAATGTGAATGATGATATCATGTACAAAGCGGATTGTTGTCTTACACACCAAAAACAGCTTCCTAAGTAATGGTTTATAAATGATAGTAGAGTAGACGTATTGATATTGAAAAAAAAATCCCCACTGTGCTTCCCCCTAATATCAAAAAAAAAAGTGGATGAGTGTGTGAATAATATGATATAAAAAAACTAGCAGAAGAATTCAAAAAGTTGTGCATGTAGCAGAGTTACCAGCCGGGACACTGTTAATAAATACCATTACCAATAAACAACAATGCACCTCAATAAGTATAGATCAGATAGGGTCTGAAAATTGTTGCTGAAACATGAAAAAATAAAATATAATACAGAATGCTAGTAGATAAGAGGCAAAATCCATTTCAACTTGACCACTCTTGCTGGAAAACACGTAGAACGCGGAAAAACAGGATGAGGGACAGAAAACTCGGGAGACTCACCGCGGTGTAAAGAAGGAGGTGTAAAAGCCACCTTTCTCTGCGTGCGAGATCATTTCCGAATTTCTGTACCCACGTTTTTCTGTTAATTTCCGTTTTAATATCGTTTCTCCGTGTTTACAATGCAAATCTGAATGATGTTTTGATCTTTTGCCATTTTGCCTCAAGTCCAATACACTGCAGATAGTTTTCCCTGGGATTTACATTTCCCCTTGGAGTTTACATTTTAAGACGTGTTCCAGCCTATTTTTAGGATGTTTTACAGTTGATAAGCTGACGAATCGGTATGGTCATCATTTCTCAAATGTTCTTTTCTTCCGTGCAAATCTTCCATCCCATCGAAATCTTTCATCCATCATAATCTTTTGTGGAAGCATTCTTGTATTATAATGATCCAAAACAATTCTTCGCGCGATAAAATTTCCTCCAAAGAAGTTTAAAGGAATTATTCTGTCGTGAGTACTCATAAATTGAACAAAATTAAAACTCGCAGCGCACCACAGGGGAACGGACAGATAGCCCACTTCCCGGCTGTCCTTTTTTTTTTTGAAGAACAGAATCTTAATTTGCACGGAATAGCTTGCAGTGGCGTAGAAGCTTGAATTCGTATAAATCAATGTATTAAGAAATATGTACAAAAGATTATAATAAATACATTATAGTCAGTGCACATAATAGACAGTGTGGGTCTACATTTTTGTGATAGTAAATGCAGAGCAGCTTTGCGAATTAAGAAAACCAAAGAAAATAGAACTGAAACTCAGATCCATCCAAGCAGGATTTGCTACGACAATATAATCTCAAATTGCAGGACGTTACAGAGTACGACGAACTGCATTTTTCGCCTCTAAATCCGACAGTATACAGACCCGTTCTCTTAATTGGTAAAATATTATACCACGACAGTACTACGACTTTTTGATCTAACATTATTGATGCCAAGATCAATTCTATAAACTTCTTTGACAAAAGTAAACTGAAACGATGATGCTCGCAGGCTCGCCCGCCTTCGGCACTTCTTCGGCAAATAGGAGGAATTTGCCGGCTGCGGGGCCCTCCCCCTCTCACATGACGCACATATCGGGTGGGCCCCCGATAAGCCCGCAGCGGGGCCCCCACAACCCTATTCCCCGGGCTTCTCCCTCGGTGGCCGGGGCCCACCCACAATATGCACAAAAGCAACAACAGCCGGTGGTGCTGGCGACGGAGCGCGTCACCACTCCGAACACCACCACAGCGACGGGGCGAAACGAGGAGGTCGCTATCGTCGGATTTCGGAATAAGCCCACGCCGGAAGCTTACCTGAAGGAGGTCCTGGGCTACAGTCCTGAAGGCAGCGGCAGCGTGATTCTTATCCCCTACTCCACGGACCGCGTGCCCATGTATTACTTTTCGTATTAAATATGATGACTCCGCTAGTATTTTCGATTTGATCATTCTGCCATTAACAATTTCAGGATACTATAGGCCAATTCGTTTTTTTTTGAAACTAAGATGAAAGATTGATCTTTGAGCTAGGTATTGTTGTACCAGTAGTAGACCAAATGTCTAGTTGGACCACCACAAATGTATGCCTATTAAATACACAAAAAAAACAACAGGTACCACAAGTGGATGCAGGACCCGGAGAATTTAGAGCTGACCTGCTCGGAGCCGCTGAGTCTGGCGGACGAGTATGCCATGCACGCGGAATGGCTGGCGGACCCGGGAAAACTGACATACATCATCTGTGTCGTCGGCCAGCCCCTAATCGAAAAGGGCCAGCACCTCTGGTCTCAAAATCAGCACTTTGTGCAGAGCAATGTGAGTGGTACTAAAGTTTTGCGCAATCTGAAATTCGCGGACGAGAAGTTGCTGCTGGAGGGAAATAATGATGACAATGGGGGGAATGATAATTCTTGTCCACCGGACAGTTGTCAACGGGATCATCACAAAGAACGGGGGGATTATCACAAAGAGTGCAATTCGAGGCCATCGTACGCAGGAAAAATCGGGGAGAACAGGGTGACTCCGGGGAGTTCGCCCGGAGGGCAGATCGTGTTTCCGCCCGGATTTTCGCACTGTGCACAGCCCGATTCACAAGGTATTCGCATAATATTTTAGTTTATTCATTCTGTTCAGAACTGAGCAGAGCTAGCTAAGAAGCAATTTGTGTACATCCCTTATACGCGTATTACATCAATGATACCACCTTAATTATGTGTAAATATACAAAAGAAAAAAAATAGATTTTGACCTTGGTTCGGCGGCGCCCGTGGCGTTGCGCCTGATCGAGCTAATCAGTGGGGGTGTGGACGCGCCGGAGCAGTCCGGTCAGCCTGGGAAGAACGGGGGCCCTGGCGCCCCCGTGGGCGGCCCGATGGGGGGCCCTGTGGGGGGCCACGGGTGCCCAGTAAAGAGCGTTTCGCAAAAGCCCGAAGAGCTGCAGCTGTCCCAACTGATTTCTACGAATGTGCCCGACAACAAGAGTTACTACAATAATAATAGTGCCACTGCAGGACCCCCGAATGCGGGACACACACC
>Ga0099797_100311_pt1 | contig 32183 bp, 21 predicted proteins | sample Uncmet_Sort48C_1_FD_89871 | JGI IMG/M metagenome (GOLD analysis project Ga0099797, IMG submission 89871) | Marine eukaryotic communities from CALCOFI LINE 67, Pacific Ocean - C012_Sort48C_1 | ecosystem: Environmental > Aquatic > Marine > Oceanic | place: Pacific Ocean: Monterey Bay | collected... | reverse complement strand
TTCCTTTTTCAGCCCATGTGGGCGCAAGTTCAAACATCTTGCAAGTGTGCAGAAGTTCTTGAATAGAATTTGATTCAGATTTGCATCATTTTTGATGAAGATGATGGATAGAGCAGTGGTGTGTGTTGGATGTAGAAACACGTCGACATCTGCCTACAATTTGCTGGGTCTTGTACGTATCCATATTATGCCACAACACAATATCTGTAGTCTGCGGAAGATTCAAACCTGAACAGTCAGTTATACCATTTGCAAACATGATCACATGTGTATTAGGCTTGGCATATGTGGAAAGCATTGTTGCCCTTTTAGTTGAAAACCCTTGCAGGTGCAAAAGCTCAAACTGGAACTCTACAGAAAGATCTGCCAATAAGCTCAGAATGGAGTCCCATTCAGAATACACAAGTATTTTTTTGCTGCTTTCATTTCGAAAGATCTTTCTTAGAACATCCACTTTGCTCAGAGGAGCTTCAGGAACATCAAAACTCTTCGGATTGACAGGGGCACCATTTTCCTCAACACGATGAAGTTTGAAGTTGGGTGAACGGCACATGGGGCACTTCTTGCTTGAAATTTGTGCACTCAATATGCACTCCGCACAGTAAACATTGGAACAGCATGAAATCATAGTTGGCTGTGTGAAGACATCGAGACATATACTACATGACCCATTCTTCAGCATATCATCAAATCTGCTTTGTGCTGTTTCCAGTTGTCGCACATATGACTGCCGTTGACCTTCAAGGCGAGTGAGCCGGTTAGTCAACCCTGTTCCATTGAGCCCATATCGCGAGTCATTTTGAGCTTCTTCAATCATGAAAGTGACATGACGAATGTCACGATTCAATCTGTGCACCACAACTGAGAAAATATCAGATGCCTCCTCTGCACCAAGTATTTGAAGTGCACCATTCACATCTCCAGCTGACAGTCGCTGACTAAGATCCTTGTCCAATTCATCCACAATAATATCTGTAACCTTCGACATGGTTTTCTGACAATTGTAATAGTGATGCTCCATTGTACCAGGATACTCTATTTCTGAAACTGGTGTTCTTACTGCAACATGTTCAAACATGTACGAAGGCATCATATGTGAATATGTGAGAAATCCCCCTGTACAATTGAAAAAATCATCCGCTGTTATGTTGTCACTCTTGCTTGCACTGATAAACCATGTGAAACATGCACTCAATAATGTTTGCGCTGAACTTGACTTCATATGACGGCATTCATCAAAGACACAGCGGGCAAACACAACACTTCGAAAAGCAGAAGCCATGCAGAAGGCCTTGTAACGATTCTCATTCACAATAACAATATTCAATTCTTGCTTCTGCATGATCATGTCAAAACATTTCTGTATGTGCTTGTTGGTGTTTATCACAAAGAATGAAACACCTTCACTCAATGCTTCCTCTGACCATTGCGCTGTGATGTTTGGTGACACCACAACAACTGTACAGTCCGAAAATAACTCATCAGGCCGGTTATGAACTGTAATGTGTTCTTTCACAAATATGTTGTATGAATGTGTTACCCGCACAACTGGACGTTCATTTGTCATCTGTTTGTACCTTGACTTGATGAAATGAAGCATAGTACATGTCTTACCACTACCTGTTGGATCTGCAAGGAACCCACAGGTACTAGTGAATGATATGTCAGCACCTCTGTTGAACACATTTATCTTCCTGTTTGCATTCCCTTCTATTTCCGCCATCCGACTAATCCCATTTTGCTGATACAAGAACAGGTCGCGCATGTTCAGTTTTTTGCTCAGTTAACAACTTATATAGATTTTCGGATGCCCACTTTTTTTTGCTTGTAAACATATAGATTTTCGGATGCCAATTTTTTTGCTTTTCTATATTTACTGTATTTTACTCAAATGGACTTTGATTGGGTGAGATCATTGGATTTAGAAACGTGCTCTGAATGGTCAAATGTGACTTCATTTGGTAAAACAAAACTAAAAGCAGCTCAAATGGCAACCCTCATTCGACTTCTTTTTCCAAATTCGGAATATAAAAATACACAAAGAATCCACTGGTTCAAACTCCGACAACGCTAAATGCAATCAATTGTTGTGGACAAGGTATCTTTGCAATGGATGGACACACCAACTCTAAACAAGATTCACAAACTCATTTCTGAAAACAAAACATATTTGCGCATGCAGATAGATGTCACTGATTCTGCAAATCAGTACCAAAAAAGCATGGGGAACATCAATCGCAAAAGATCGTTTGTGGCATCACTTAACATGAAGGACATCCCACAAAACAAATACACTGAAAAGCTCTATGAATTGCAAACACGCATTTTCGACCAGAACTTCACTTATAATCCAGTACAAACAACATTCCATTTGCAGTTCTTTGAGCCTTCACAGGACTCCTTGCAGGACAATGATTTGATGAACCTCACAATACAATGACCCTTTATTGAAGATACATGTAGACTACAAGAAGATTACTGAGCATATGCACAACTGTCCGCACAGCAAGCATCGCAAAAGCAACAGCAGACGGAAAATCGTAAAAATAGAACAAGACACGCATTTCCGAAATGAAATTTGCTCCAAGTGTGAATACAACCGTGGGAACAAAGAAATTCCACAGATCCTCTCCCACTCTCTCCACATTCATATCTAAAAAAAAGATGAACATGAACGTCATAGCAAAATCATGTGGTAAAAGGTAGGCATACTGAAATGAAACATTATCAATATGCCGCTCTATTGCAGGCACAATACACTTCAACCCAACTGTGAAATGGAAAATTAACAGAACTGAATGCGTTATTGCAAAATGCACAACAAAACACTTGAAGAACTCCTCCACTTTCATGCACAATAAAAATCAGAACATTTGCGTTACATTTTCGTTATTCTTACCCAAAATCGGTCAGCTGCTTGAAATAAATTGGGTCCAGTTAGTAAGCTAAGAACAATCATGCACAAAGAATGGACAAACGCAGTACTGTATCGATTGGACAACTTTGTTGCAATAAATGGGTTTGCTAATAAGCTGAACACTCTTCTCTGTAAGTACAGAGCACGCATCGCAGGAGGTTTTATTGCACGTTGCATTTTACAGTACCAATTAGCAGCTGCGCAATTCTTCCATTCAGACCTTGATTTCTGGAAGTACAATGAGAACCGTTTCTTTCCCGACACTACAGACATCGACATATATGTCCCACAACAAAATTGCGCCAACTTTTTCATGGACTTCTTATCACTCATACATTTGGAACATGCATCATTTCATCTCAGTCCTGCATTTGGTTACAAATCGTTCATGCGCATGAATGGTATATTGGGGAGAGTTCAGCTTGTATTCAACAACAAAAAATGCGACATCATGTCCTGCAAACGCAACATTTCAAAGATTGTTGAGAACTTCGATATTTCAGGTGTTTGTGTATCTTGGGACGGAAAAGAGCTACATGTAAATGAACACATTGCTACGAGCATGAATCTTATCAGTTCACATAGATTCCCTCAGTTTCGCTGGTCACTGAATCCTGGTTATCACAAGCACTGGCAGGACGGCAATAAATGTACACATAAACGCATAACAAAATACACATCACTTGGAGTGCACATTGACATACCAGAGCCCACATTCACAATCGATTACAGGTACATATCTTGCATAAACTGCAACTACAACGCAACCCACTCACAATGGGGATCACTGCATCCATCATTTTGTGCACGCCACGCACCGCCTGACTCACACTTCTCTTCTGACATACACTTATGTGCAAGAATGATCAAATACTTACACGATGTCATCACAAGTCTAGGGAAAGACTTGCACTACAAAAAGAAGCTCGCTCTAATTAAGTGGAAACTTGATCATTGTGACCCACAGTTCCTTTTCGAAATCACCGACAAGTCGCCGCTCATGCAGACACTCAAAGCCATATATAAGCTAATCACCACACATGAACAGGGCTTTCTCATGTGGATTTGCCATGCAGGCGAATGCACAGTGGCTGAGGAAACATGTGCATTGTTTGAAGACAATGCATCTGCAACTTCTGGTTGGGACATCTGCTTCTATGACTGCAAGCCAATATTCACTTTCATCATCGATCAAATGATCGAAGAAGAGCTCTTCATAACACCAGCACACTCATGCCACCTTTCATATTCTGCATCAAAGATCTTACACAAAGACATCGACTGGCACTCATTTTTCAAAGGCATTCACCCAATGTATTCACCACACAAGGATTTCAAATTGTGCTTGATTGTGGTCGACGATTATCAAATCATCTACATGGCACAAGACCTGTTCTTTGCAATCATTGACATTGCAATGAACAACGCACACTACAACATCATTGGATACAACCATTTCCCTGGTTTGTACTGCACTTCATGAGGAAAAACAATTGATATATGCTCAGACTCATGGAAACAAACATTCATTCAGAAAAACTCAAACAAGCTTATTGATATTTTTCTGAAGAATCAAATTTGAATCTGGAATAAATGCGCAATTTTTAACGAAAATTTTCGCAATGATTGGACTGTGTGACGTGTGCAACAAACAAACGCACATTGAATATGATAAAGATACAGTCAATCAGTTCATTTGCATTGACTGTGTCATGGAATTTGATGTATTGCAGCCATTTTGGTTGTATTCGAAAATTCATTAATCATGCAGCTCTGCTTCAGAGCTACAGTTTCGTTGTATCATACAAAAGCTCAAATATGTTGTTCTTACTTTTTGAAAGCACTGTATTCTGAATTATGTTAGTGAACACATATGTTCTCCATGGTATTGTTTGTCCATCAATCATCTCTGGTGTTGTATCAATTACAATTTCAAAAAGTTTATCACGAAATACTTTCATCACGCTCATGTTCTTTTCCCTAACATCACCATCAAAGAAGTTCTCATACACATGATGTGATATCGATTGTGGCTTCCCACCCCAGAAAATACGGTCCATGATTGTTGATATGAGCCTACCTTGTTTTAGCAATTGCATGTTTGTAGCACATGCTCTGGATGTCTTCTTATCATCAACAATGGCTGAAATCAAATCACTTAAGCTATAAACTGTGCCTGATTTTGATTGAACTTGTGTTTCAATCACATACATCAGAAGTTGCTGCATCTTAGAAACACTCATATTATATTTTATTTTTTCATCTGATGCACCATCTAGAGGAGCTTTGAAGCTCATATGTTCAGCTACTTCTTTGTAAATGACATCTGCACTTTCATTTGCCAATCGCTCCATGTTCACATCCGGTATTCGGTACACCCGTGCTGGACGTTTTAGAAACGAAAGCAAATCATTATTTTTTTCTTCCTGAAAAAGTTTCATTTCTGCTTCGTCTTGTATCTTGCTAAACACCGCATGGGATCTGTGATCATGCACTATCCAGTAAACAGATGTTTCTTCCAGCACCCTTTGAAACACAGCATCACTTGAATCACAGACAAGACAAATGACACAAAAGTCAACAAGGGCATGATATCCATCGTCAAAAATTGATAAGTCATTAAGAAAGGCCTTCTCATTTACGTATCGTTCATGTACAGTGCCATCAGCCTTGCTATCATTCTCATATTTTCCTGCTACTTCATCAATTCTGATATGGAATATCTGCAGATTCTTGTGTATGACCAGAAAGTTGCATGCTATTTCATCTATCCCTTGCTTTTCTAAGTCCTCTAAGTTTATCTTTGGACTTACTTTGATTTTGATTTCACCTTTTTCCACATTGTCTAAATTAATATCAAGTCGTTTTTTATGCATCACCTTAAGAGTTCGAATCAGCAGGGTTTTGACATATTGGATCTGATTGCAATAATTCAATTTTGATCGCTCTCTTTTTACGCTTGATTTTTGCATGTATGTACTATGCATCCTGTTAAGTTCTGCTTGCATTTCCTGCATTTCGCTTTCTAATTTCTTAGCCTCAGAACCACTTGCAGATAGTAACTTGGTTTTATCTATATCAGATTCTGAAAGTTTCCATTTCCCTGTGAAAGGCCAGACATCTTTGAGCGACATCACTTGATCACTAAAAGGTCTAATGACCTGATCAAGTACCACCCCAAGCAGCTTTCCAGGCACCTCCGGAAGTTTTGCAACACCATCTTGCAATTGTGTGATTCCGTCTCCTGCTACAGTGCTAAGTGACGAAGAAAGATCTTGCGCACCTTGAACTACAGCTCTCCCACCATGATGAAGAGCATCAACGATTTCTGGCATATTACGGACCACTCTTGCAGTATCTCGAGCTTGTGCTCCCAAGGGGTTGATTCCGAACCCTTCTTTGTTTTCGTTGCTCATCCTTTGTAACCGTGATGCACGGATGTTGAAGGCTTTTTTACGAAGGCTAATTTCTTCATTTGATAATGGCTTCTCTTCTGCTTTTTGTTCTGCTTTTGGTTGGTAGTGCATAGCACAATGCAACTCTCTACAATCAACAACTTTAGTCATTTCTTCAAGAACACCTTGCACTTCAGTCAATATTGCTTTCTTTGACGGACTATCATGGCTGATCAGATGTTTCACCAGCCTCGTTTGTATTGGATCAAGGACACCCTTCATGAATGAATGAAGTGTTTCCTCAGCAACCTTAACTCGTTGCATTCTGGAATGCATATAAGAAAGGGAGCTTAGCACTTCTTCATCTAGAAGCATTAAGAACTCACTTCTGAAAGCTGTCCGGAACAACCTACCATCATGCAGGAACTTAGTTGGATCCTCATCAAGTTTTTGTGCATACGCACGTCTTATACCATCCCTGGTTTGGAAATCTGGACACTTGTCCTCATTATTATTATACCTAATGTGACGGTATGGTAATTCATACTCTTCGTCTTTTCCTCGCAACCATGGCGCATCTTTATGATCAATAAACAGCACATTCACATTTGACCCATTCAGCACAGATGCCTTTTGCCTAGCCTCAGTTTCCCTTTGTACATAATTTTGAATGTTGCGAATTTTCCCGTCTGCGTCCTCATATGACAATGTGCTGTCACTTAAAATACTGATCTTCTTGCCTTGATTTGTTTCAATTTCATGTTGGGTACTGCATGCATCATCCAAAAAGGTAGAAATATTTCTGTGTGCACCATGTGAACCTCCGACTTTGTGGTACAGCTGTTGATTAATACGCACTTTTTCTGTATCCTTGATCCCCCAATCCTCTGCAACCTTTTTTCCCCATTCCATAACTTGTTTAACAGTGCTCCATTTCGCCGCTTTGCCTTGCTTTACTCGCCGATCCATCTCATCTTTTATATCATTTCCCTGTGGAACATCTGCATCTTCATCCTTGTTGTCGTATTGCACACTTCCGTCAGGTAGATCACTTGCCTCAAAGTGATGGTGGATATAACCTGCCTCTTTGGCTTCAATATACGGCGCAAGTTCTGCCATAGACTCAGCGGCATTTCCGAAAACAGAACCACCAAGTCCCATACCAATGCTTGCACCTGTAAGTAATGCTGGAACACCAAACCATGTAACAGGGCCGCCAATCACATAAGCAAGTGCAGCGGCTGTAGCAACTGCACCTCCCCCCACAAGGCCCCCTGCTATCTTTCCTCCCATTTCTCCAATCGATCTGGCAGCTTCTTTTCCGACTGCTTTGCCGAACATGATATGTTTTGCAACTCCTTTGCTATTTTTCAGAGCCAGATGTGTTTGGTACTCTTCCGTAATTTGATTAATTGACATTTGACTATCATGAATGATTGGAATTTTCACTCCTTCAATGATGAGATGGTAAACTGCGAGCTTGGTATAAACATTCATCCATGAAGCTCTTCTTGAAGGTGCCTTTACTCGTGAAGTAATGAACCCTGCATGGGTAAGATAAACTGGGGTTTGTGTTCTCTTCTGATATGCTGCAAACGATTTCAAATCGATAACTTGTGCACATGCTGATATTTCAAACATCCCTGAAAACATGAAAAGCAAATCATTTTTACCCATAAAGTCTCGACTTGTATTTTTGGGTAAGTCCTTTCCCTCAAGCACTTCTTCATGTTCATAACCTGCCACATTATGTTTGTCATCAAATATGAACTCCCCACTTAGGTAATACGACAATATTTCGGGTTTGGATGTGGAATACCACCAGCTACTGTTAGTGCCTTGGCTTCTCAAGAAACATACAAATTTGCGCTTGTTTGGTGCACCTTTACTTAAGCGCCCTTGTTCATTCATATCTTCCTTCCATTCACTCACACTCAATTGATCCTTCATATAGTGTGGATGAATACTTGTTATATCTTTACCATGGAGTCTGTTGAGAAGATTAACAAGAGTATCATGTTCATCTTTAGTGTGAAGTCTCAGCATGGGTACAGTAATACCACTTGTCTGAAATGTGTTATGACCTCGCACCCATTGCATAAGCATCGCCTCTCTTATTTTGTAAAAGTCGTTTTTGTATTCTTTATTGAGTGTTTCAAATGCTTCCTTGGTTAAGAAAATAGAGTTATCAGGCCATCGGTAGCCACTGAGATGTTGACGGAAATAAAGCACATAGTTGCCATATGGGTCACCTTGTGCTGAAGCACCCATCATCGATTGCTTTCTTTTCTCTTTACGTGGTTGTTTGTCTATTTTCCATTTTGTGATTTTATTGGTATCTTCTTCATTCCCCGCTGATTCATTTTGTGTTTGAGGTGTGGAGGTCATGAATTCTTCGAACAATTGATGTGTTCTCTCAATATTAGATGGATCATCCGTTACGTCTTGTTGCTGCGCCCATCGTACAGTGTAATCCTTGAAATATCCACCTGGATTACGAAGGCTTCCTGTATACTTCATTGCATCCTGCATTTCATCATTCTGACCAGCAAAATTCAGCTCAATCTCACTCACATCATACTGGAATAAGTTTTGTGTAAGCATGACAATGTTATCAAAAGAGGAACCTGTACCTTCAATAAAAGCAGTTCGTGCTTTGTCTATCTCATCGAGTCGCTCTTTCAACTTCTGAAATGCATCATCACCCAGGTATTCAGGAGGTTGTTGGTCTTTATCAGCAAAAAACTCTTCTGATGGGAATTGAAAGTATGTTTTGGGATTGAATGCAAACGAAGGCACAACAGATTCAAGAATATTCTTATGACGCTCACTTACTATTCTTTGAGTGCGCACAACACTCAACTCTATTGATTGCTTTTCTTTATCATAAGTCCTTGTAAATGCAGCTTCCCACAACCAATCAACCCATGCATACTCAAATCGTGCTTTCTTATTTGCACAGTAAATACTCTCCTGCAGCTGCTTCTTCTGTCCTGAATTCAAATCAGACAATTTTGAGTTGATTATGCTGTTTCCCCAAATGTCATTTTCACTTGGCAATATTGGAAGCTGATTTATTGCATCTGCAAGATCAGTGAGGCGCATGCGGTCTTCTGTAAGCGGAAGTTTTCTTTTTTGTATCCAGTAACCTGGAACATGTGCAGTCACAGATGATCTATGAACATCATGTGTGTTCACAACCCATGTGTTATCTGCATCCCTCTTCCTTACAAACGAATAAGGCCAATAAACCCAATTATCAGTTTTCTGAAGACTCTTTTGCATTTGCACACTACGACTTGGTTCTGCACTAGACTTTTTCAGGATGGCAGACTTTTTTTGTGCGGCCATCTTTTCTTGTACACTCTGCAAATATCGTTCAGTTATGTCAAGGTTGTCTTGTTGATCACCAGAAGATGCTGCATCTGATGCCCTTCTCTTCTCTCCAACCTCCTCTTTTGCTCTCTTCTCTTCAACCTCCTCTTTGGCCTTTTGCAAAAATGAGAATTCTTCATCTTTTTTATCAAGATTGTGTGTTTCAACCTCTTCACCAAATGAGTCAATGGTGCGCTCAGTTGATGTTTGTCCGTGGACATGGCTTATTCTTTCATCATCAAGTGTATCAAGTGTAGGGGCAACATACCTAACATCATTAGGTGCAACCCACCGCCTCTTGGCACCTACATTGGCACCTACATTTGTTTCCGGGGTCGTTTGCTCGGAGGATGGAAGAATTGATCCTGCAGAAGTCGCAACTGTGGATGCTGCCTGTGCAATTGCTCCAACTGTAGATTGAGCTGCTTCAGCTGCTGCTTCTGCCAAATCTGACAAGCTTCTTCTAATACCCCATGTATCACTTGATTCACTAGCTTCAGACCCTTCAGACCCTTCAGACCCTTCAGGTGCTCCAAAATTTTGTGCTTTGATTTCTTCAATAAGGTATGGACGATCCATGTCATCTAAATCAATGTCAACAATTGTATGTAGATTGCCTTGGTATGTAACAAAATCATCAATAGTAAGTTGCAATGGGTGAACTTTTTTCAAATTTTTGATGATGAGTTTATCACTCTTGCCTTTTGTTCTTCTCTTCAACTCCCATTCATTTTTTCTAGTAACATCATAAACCCAACTCCCTGTGAAGCCTGGTACAAAAAACCAATACTCGTTACCTCGTATGATAATTTGTCCTTTGCATTCAAATTCTCTCGCATCGATATAATTCTCTTCTTTGATATCAAACGAAAATTTTACATCTACATTTGCTTCAACAAGCCAACCGGAGTATTCTTTAAGTTTATCTTCATCGAATTTGTATTGAACATTTGATTTGTAATTTTGTGCGTCAATAGATTTGACAATCTCACTGTATGTATTGAAGTCAAATGTAAACCGTTTCTTTTCTTTAGCTTTATCAAGGCACTCTTTAGCACGATCACAAATGCCCTTAACAAAAGAAGTGCCACTGCGCATCAGTGATGTCGACAGTATGTTTCTGTTACGTTCATTACCAAGTACCACAATAAACTCGTGGGTTTCTGATTGTGGTTTGGTTCGTTTCTTCCTGTCGCGTTCATAAAACTTATTTGTTGGTAATTGTAAATGGACATAATCATGGAATTTTCTTAATTCTTCCGGAGTTTCTTCTGTTTCAACTTTCACAAAATTATCTGTCTTGAACGCCCTACCATAATCATACCTATCATATTCTTGCTCACGCAGCTCAAACTTTCGAAAAAGTGGACCCATGGCTCTTTTGTTGCTTGCTTTTTCTTTTTCTTTGTTGATCAGGTGTATCTCAATCATTTTGTCATTGGTCATAAGTTCCTCAAGTTTGAACTTATGCAATGTTGAATCTTTCAACTTAATATTGACTATATATTCTTGGTTGTTTTCAGTTATATAAAGCTTTGATACATTTCCTACACCTTCTAACTCTTTCAATACCTTTTGTTTACCTTGTAACTGTTGTTCATCAAGTGCACAGTGCAGTTGAACATATGTGCTTCTCACAAAAAGTTTGTCCGTAGCACTGATTGTAGCTTTCCACTCAGCTTCTGAGTTTATGTTAGAGTTAATGAATGCTGAGTACCATGCAACAGAGGCCCTTGTGAAGTTCAGTGATGTTCCATCTAATACATACAAAAGGGGACTAGCAGATTGTAACTGTTTTTCCAAATCACTCGCAATTAAGCTTTTCTTTCTTTCAACATGCACTTTATCAGGCCCATTATCATTGAATAATGGGGATTTTGGCATATCATATTGTTCCTTCAATCCCAAATGCTGACCAGCAATCAGTGGTTTCATCATACTTGACCATCCTGTAATTTCATCAAGAAATTTCATGTCTTGGATCATTGAAATGTGACCATCAGCTTCCATGATTCCAACATGAATTGACTGAAGGCCAAATTTGTCATCAGCTCTGAACATATCAGTGTCACAAAGGGTTTGTATATCTTGGCCAGTATATTCCTGCATCCAGTCAAAATAAGCTGTGGGATGTTCGTACTGGTCATCTTCCTTTTCTTGATTTTTGTTTTTCTTTCGCAAACGGTCTCGCAGATAGATGTGGTCAGATGTCTTCAGGAACTCATTGCTCCAGTAAAGAACATTTTCTTCATCAATGTCGCATAGTGTTTTTTTTGTATAAAGCTCATTTGGAATACTGAATGACAATTCCCCTTGTTGATATCTTACACCTGTATTATCTAGGTTGAGGAAGTTCAATTCTTTGGCATCGTCCTTGAACCTATGTGTTTCGGGGTAAAACACTCTTTCACATGGGTGATTTGTTACTTCCATTGAATGACTGTTTTTTCGAATAGTCTTTTGTCTTTCATGCACAGTCATAACAGCGCTTTGCATGTCACCCTTCCATAAACGCAGCTCCCATGGTACATTAAATTTGTCCACAAGTTTATCAGTGCTAATAGCTTCAGTGGATTCAGTTTTGTCAGTGTAACAAACACCTGATTGCATAATGTCTCGATCAAATACACATCTAACACTCTCACCTGAATTATTACGTATCAATAGCATACTGCATGTTTTCCCAAAATACAACACGTTCCCATTCTTTTCAATTTTTTCCATTTTTTGACGAAACACATACAAAACTACTGCTGAATCAGCCCAAGCTGCATTGCTTTTGCTAATTAATGTTTGCCAAGTGTCCCCTTTACGGTGTGTGTGTAGATGTTCAGCTGAATTTTCAAGAGCATTCCATGATGGCCTAACAGTTGCCTGAATCTTGAATGGATTGTACCATACAAAAACATCAGAATTCTTGAATCCCATTTGCTCATGGCTCCTTAAACAGGCACCTGCAGCTGTGTCTTTATGAAAGTTCATGACACAATCTTTCCAAGCAAAACTCGAACTGAACCATGATCTGTACTCACCAAACACTTCAGCACTTGCTTTATTAATTTTGCGAAATTCAGAATCATCCCCTGCCGTAACCAATTGTGATTCAATCATTGGTGGCTTTCGTCCCATAACCTTCTCATTGATACTTTGAATCAGTGTTCGCTTGGGGTTCCACACAGACTCAATTATTTGTATCCCAGTGTCCTTTTCAATGAGATCCATCTTGAATCGTACAGTGATGGATCCCATTTTCCCTTCAAGAACTCCATGATGGATTCCATGAGCGCCTCTTCTAGGTATCCATTCACATTTGTGCAGTTCCACTTCATCCACAAGACAATACTTGTTATTCTGAGTTTCTTGAGTTACCTCATGTATTCGAGTTGATGTGATGATCACTGATGTTACAAAAGCAATCACACTTTCCCTTTTCATTATACAAAAGGGTGTCAATGTTATAACACCTTTGTCTATCCCTGGAATTGTATGATTACTCATGGTGCTGTCAGATGGTACATTATCCAGTTCAGAAACATCCTTCCAATCATTGAATTTGTATGTGGTTGAGTCATTGTCCATGTTCAATCGGAAAAGTCCTCCCAAAACACCTTCTGCAGCATTGCCAGGGCTGTCTTGTGAAGCACTATCAGCATTGGATGCACAGTACATTCCTTCTTCACATTCTATTTTGTATCCCGAAATCCTTTCATTGTTAAGTGTGTATTTGTAAACACTAATAGTAGCAGGTATTTGTTCTACACCCTGATTTGCTCGTATCAGAATAATGTTGGATTTGGGGGGCAGTGTAACAACATCCGACATAAATGATTCTTGGTAATGTATGCTGCTATCAGTGTGGAAGAATAAACCTTTTTTGTGCACAGGTTCTTGTTCATGTATAACAATTCCCCACACAAATCCATCTTTGTTTTTCATTGAATTCCACCGATCACTTGTTCCTATCTGATTCTCTACTTTCGTACCCATAATCTCTCCATTTTTGCTCAGTGTTCCATACTCATAATTTAAGGTAAGTGCATGGAACAAATCCTTGTATTGAATATTAGTGTTCTGATTAATGTAAAGAAGTGACAAGCAGTTCCTGAAATCAAGAAGGCTCATCAATGTGTTCAGATTGTGCATCCACAGCTGCTGTGATACCCAATGTTCAAGTTGGGTTTTGATGTGCTGACTAATTAATGTTGCTGTGCCTTTCAAGGTGGTCTGGCCAAGTTTTGCCGCACCTGGAATAAAGCTTCCCAAATATTGTGCAGTCTCAGCACCTGGAATTGCCTTGGCAAGTGACATCACTGTACTTGTCATCACTTCAGGAAGATTATTACTAATCTCATCACCTGTTACCTTGACGAATTCTGAGAGAACTCCAACTGATGCGGCTGCCATATACTGCTGGGTTGTTGTCTTCCCTCTATGGATTTCATCAACAATCGGAGGTTTATCAGCAGATGAATCTGCTGAAGGCGTTGTTTGATCCATAAACGATGAGATCCATTCAGATTTGTGCATATTTCCATAAACAGCAATCGAAAGTGCCGAGCAGAATTGCCTTTTTGCTAGCTCCAACAAACTTATTACAGAGCTCCAAAACTGAGGGTGCTTTAAGAAATCAATTATAGCCCTCAAGAAGAATTCAATGCCTGATCGTGAGAGGCGGTACCAATATGCACTGCTAAGGAACCGGTTCTTCCCTTCATATTTTGCTTTTGTCTCTGCCACATGTTCATCTGACTGAAACACCATTTGCATAAGCCAGCCTTCCACCCACAGTGCCATGTATGTGAATATTTGTGAGTTACCAAACACACCCCAGACAGTTGTGTCCTTGAAAATGTTATAGATTTCTCGCTTAATCACACTTGGCCGCTTAAGGCCACTCAAATCACCTTTGCCATCAACAAGAAATTCCTTAAGTGCTCGAACACCAGTATTTGTTGTCCCTGTACGTAACTCATTTGCAAGTTTGGCGTATATTGCATTCCATGCCTCTCTCTTCTGCTCCCTTATATCGTTCAGGTAGAATTCGCGCTTGAGATTCGTTACTCCACCCCAACTATCAGATGCATTCTTGGCAAAATGATCACTGATCTCAGTTGTCTTATTGATTGCCGTTTGTGTAATGGATTGCACCTTTGATATGGCTGCCCCTGTTGCCGATTTGCTCTTATCCCATAAATTCAACATTGCTTCTTGCGATGCACTCGCAATTCTTTTCTTACCTGTGTTCCAAACCCTTTGCATTGCATCCTTCCCTGCCTGTGTTATATTTTGGACAGGCGGATTGAGCATTGTCACTTCTCCCTCACCTGCTTTGAAAGTAACCACACCATCTTTTACTGGATCAACAGAAACAACAACTCCTGAAAACGGATTAACTGCTTGTAGTGGAAAATGATTGGAAGCGCCGGATTTTTTGGTATGTAATGTAACCCCTTCAACAGCCTCACCTGATATCATCACTGACCCAATTTCTGTAACCTCAACATGCATACCTACATGCTCCTTTGTGAAAAGTGGGCGATATAATCCAGATTTCACAGATTCATTGTGTACCACACTTTGTGCAGCTTCTGCCATTGCTTGCTTTTTCTCATCTGATGTCTTGTTTTTGAATGATGCCGTAGCATCCCATGCATTACGTGCTCTCTCAATTATCCTACGGGCACTTTCTTTTGCACTTGACAGTTTTTTGAACTTTTCTGAAAAACTGCCACTTATGAAGCCTCCAAACCCTTCCACATGTGAAACAAATTCATCACCAAACTTGTCATGTAGAACATTGACCATAATCTCTTCAAAAATTGCATCATTAGGAGGTCCAAATGAAGGAAGACTGACCGTTTCTGCATTCAGTTCTTTCCCCTCATTCTGGAACCTTGTAAAACAATACGACCGATAACACATGTGTTTTTCATAATTACCTATGTATGGGATCATTATATCACTGAAAGTGTCTAGATCAGGTAAACTGTCTATATTCTCACCGAATGATTTATGATTTGGAAACTCTCCAATCAATAACGTGGCCTTTTGTGCGCAGTCAAAAACACACTCTTGACTAATTACCCCAAATGCACCAAATACATCATCTGGAATATCAACAAAATCACTTTCAAGAGGTGCATCAATGCCAAAAGATGCTCTCTTTATTTTTGGTACTTCTGACCAATTGGATGTTACTTTCTTTTGTGAGCCTTTTGACTTTTGTGACTTCTTTGATCTCTGTGACTTCTGTGAATTTTTGGACTTTTGTGCACCTTTGGACTTTTGCATTGACTTCTGTGAACCCTTGGACTTTTGTGTTGACTTTCGTGAACCTTTGGAATTTTGTATTGACTTTTGTGAATCTTTGAACATTTCGGATGACTTCTCTGGCTTCTGGGTTGACTTCTGTGTCTTTAATTTCTTACTCTTCTTTTCAGTAGAGTCATGAATGTGCAACAAAGACTCATTCCATGAGTCTTTCAATCGAGTCAATGCAAACTTGAGGGCCTCTGCATCAACTGCAAAGTCGAATGGCTTGAACATCAATAGCAATTTGGGAGAGGCAAAAAGGCATTCCTCCACTTGCTGCTTGAATGCTAAGGTCTCATCCAAACCAAATGAATACTGTGGTGTGCACTTGCACCCAAGCATAACTGAAAGTTCACAAAGTTCCTTGACTGATAAAAAGCATGAAAAAAGCACGCGCAGATCTTTGTATGATGGATCTTGATGAACTGACGCTGGTATGGAATTTTTAATTAGTGAGTAAAGCCTCTTCAGTGCACTGCCTTCAATATGCATTTTACTCTTGGGCAAGAAAAAAAAATTCACATGAATAACCTCAAAGCCAGTCCAAATCAGGCAAATCTTTTTTATTGGGTCAGTTTGTTGGTTGCATTTGGGACAATCCAATGGAACAGATCGTTGGCTTCAGCAGCATCAACAACCAAATCATATCCTCGCAGCTGTTCTTGAAATGCGGAGCTGCAGTACAGAGAATACCCAGTCTGAAATGACCTCTCTTGCATTGTTTGTTGTGCTGCGATCTGTATGTGTGCCCATTCATGACCAGGTCTGTCAAAGAATTGGGATGTATGCATCTTTTCAAGTGCACATCTGATCATCGGTACACTGATGCATTCCGTATTACAATCCACTTGCAACGCCTGCAACACTGCCCCCACTTCACTTGGAAGCATGCTGTATCTGTGCATGTGTTTGCTCATGATCTCAACACACTCAGGTGATAGGATATCCATGCATATGCTCTCAATTTGTTCAGCAAAATGATCGACATGTGCTTCACATCTCGCAAACAAGCCACCAGCCTTGGAAATGTTCGCCAGTGATGAGATATCCAGGTCATTTGGGTGTCTCAATTCCACAATCAGACAAATGATCCGAGTTGCGCAGAATTGCAGCATGGATCGGATGTAACCCTTGTCAGGCCCAACGACTTTAAGAAGCACAACTTGATAATCTTCTCCACATTTCTTGGAGAACCTCTTGAATGAATGTGCTGTTGTGCTCTCTTTGCATTTCAAGTCCGAATATCGAGCTGCCAGTGCAGCCTTGATGTGCCATGTTTTCCCACATCCAGCAGGTCCATGCACAACCAGTATGGAGCTTTGGTTCTTTCAAATGTTTCCAAGTGCATCGTCAATGACTTCATCAATGTTAGTGCCATCATGCTTCCAGGCAAAACTTCCAAGAAACTTCCGATACATGTAATTGCAAATGAACTCCTCAACCATCTCCTTAGTGAACCGGGTGTGCTCCCTCATCACACTCTTGACAATGTCCTTCTCATGCGCATCCATAAGTGATTGGATGAACAGTGCCAATGGATGAGAGCCTTTGCTGAACTGTGCTTTCAGCTCGTTCTGCATAGATTGCGTTTCCGCCTTCCGGTTGCTCTTTGAAGCAAGTGCAGTGATGTGCTCCTGCGGAGATGTTACAAGCAAACTGCGCTCATCCGCCAGGCCGATCATCACAAAAGTTGCATTGTGATTCGCCATGCATCAGCGCGCAATCTCTACGGTGCCCTCTATGTACCATATAAGCGTTTCTGTACTTGGCTTTTTAATGCCGCCGACATCAGCGTTATGCACAAGGACGAATGCGCTTTGCATGGAGCACCGTTGCTCTACATGTGTACTAAGTTCCACATCACATGCTGTGGGCTCGCGCGAAGGGCGGATTATCTTCTTCTGCACCTTGCAATGGCGTTCGATGCTCTGTCGAATCATCTCCAACGATTGGAATTGCGCATCACACAGAAGAAAGGATAACCCTAGCCGTCTCTTCAGTTCCTCAATGAAGTCTCCATTGACAGCGAAGACAAAAATAAAACGTTGGAACTGACACCGGGTGATCGCATGATCGGCTGCAAGCTGAAGAGCATCAGGGCTGCTCATATGTCATTTACAACCCTTGTGACCATGCAGAATTGTGTAGCATCATTGTGCAATTTTGGCGCCACAACACATTTCACTTTTATTTTCGCATTTTCGCATTTTTGGGGGCACATTTCTGTACATTGAAGACAGGGACAGGCCAAACAGATGCACCTTGCCGCTGTTGGAACCGCGGTTATGCAGGTGCCCATGCGCACATGGTGCCAAGAAAAAAGACTTCATCCACACTATAGAGAAGTTTCAAACGATCGCGAATGTGCGCAAAATAATCGAGAGGGAACTCAAATGCAGATTCTAGCGATTCTGCGAGGCGCAAGGTGCTGTGAGGTGTTGTGAGGTGCTACAAGGTGTGTGATACCAGTGATTGTGCGAGGTGTTTCGAGGTGCTGTGAGCTGGTGAGGTGCTTGCGATGCGAGATGGTTGTGTCTCAAAACAAAATCACCAAAATGGAAATGAAAATTGATATTGGCACATGAACATGCTAACTTTCGAACAAGTTTCTTTTTGCCTGGTTATGTTCATCCTAATTGTAATCATAAAAGATTGAATTTTTTATGATTAATTTTATTGCTGTGCTTAAATTTAATTTGTTGAAGTACCTGAGTTTAATGCAGCCACTGTTAGGCTCTAGATTTCATAGCCATATCCACCACCGCCAGATGGTTGCCTTACGTCGAAGTCATTATCAAGTCCTTCCTTATATCTTTCGGAATGCGACAGAAGCGGAGTGGAGTCTCCATCTTCTGTAAGAGAATTAATTTGTCTTGTAAGAGTCCCTTCATAACGAAGTGCAAAATATGTGATCACTGCAAGTGCAAGAATCTTGAGACCACATGAGATTACTTGGAAAGTATGTTCAGCTTTCATTGGGTCGGTTTGTTTTGCAATGCACCTAATGTCACATACAAGAATCGCGATAGCAACTACACTTATCAATATCAAGTTGCTACCCTGACGGAAACCCCCTTTATCATTCCAACTGGTTGGATCGCTACGTTTGAAGAAACCTGAATAGTTTGCTAACCACCAAAACATCGCACCAAATATCATGCTTTGTTGCACAATTTCTTCCATCATGGTTTTCCTTCTCTTAGCTTGCTCATCATCTTCGTTGAGAAATGACGAAACCATATCCATCACAACATAACCTGCAAGAATACCAGCTCCAAGAAACACAAGCATATACACAATTGAATCCCCACCCTTACCATTATTAGCGAAACCTCCATCAAAAGCTCGGTAAAGCAAATAACCTAATCCGAGACTTAACGGAATTTGCTCCAACAACCTATTTAATGTTGGATTACCAAATGCGTCAATTTCTTCTGCTGATGCATCACAGCCATACAGAGACCAGAGTACAATTGAAAGCATAACAGCAAGATGAACATAAGGTTGCTTATACCATGGTGCATGTGCAGTAACTGCTCCTGCGGCCGACTGCTCGGGCATATTTTTTTAATACAAACATATTTTTTTATTCACATTTTTTTCTTTGCTTGTTCAATTATTGGATTGGAAAACCGAATACAGTAAGATTTCTTGGTTTGTACTTCTCAAATCTCATAACCAGAGGTTGGACCCACCGATGCCCCAGTATATGCAGCACTATCAGTACTCTCCAGACCTCCAAATGAACTTCCTGAGCCATGGATCTTGAAACCGTCATGATCACCTCTCACCTGCGTCCATATTTTATGTTCATTTCGCATAGCTACAATAACCATTACAGCAGTGACTACAAGTTTGAGCACATGTGCTGATTTCTGCCACCCATCAAACCCTTTATCCTCCTCATATACCCTGCTAAGTCCCTGGATATCATTTGCAAACATGCAACACAGAACAGCCAAAAGCACAACCATATTTACATAGAACCTATGGTCCCCAACTTTTGATGCGTGTCCAGATCTTTTTTTGGATTTGTGGGAAATAAGAACAAAAATGGCACCAAACGCAAGACTTTGCATACCTACCTGTGTGATCTTTTGTTTACGTCTTTTAGCTTCATCTTCATTATCAAGGAAATAGTAAGATATCTCTCTCATTAGAAACCAAGCTGCAAGCAGAGAACTGCCAAGAAGCACTATCATCTTCGTCATATCAGCTGTTTGCCCTTTGGCTCCATCTTTCAAAACAACATTGAATGTACGGAAAAGAAGATAACCTACAAATACACTCAGTGGGATCTGCTCAAAGTACCTATTAAATCCTGGACCAATATAATCATAAGCATTCAAATCTTGATTAGATGACTGAGTGAAACTGAACAGCCATACAAGCACCAGACCTAGGACGATCAAATGCCAACTTGGCTTTGTCCACATTAATTGGTCGTTGAAATTCTCAACAGTTTCATGCTGCGACATTTTTTTAATTACAAAATATATTTTTTTATGTTTGTTTTTTTCTCACTTGGCATTATGAAAATGCAAAACAAAAAATCTAGACATTTTGTTAATGGTTTACATACAAAAACCAATAACGTTTCAGGCACTGAACACCGAACAACTTCAGTCTCTTATGGTGGAGATTGCAAATGTACAGTTCGATAGGTCAAGTGTTGTAGGAAGTAAGAAGTCTGAGTTTCGTACATCAGATTCCGCATCCCTCCCTTACAAATCTCATTGTACAAAATTCCTCAAGTCACTGGCTGCACGGACTTTTGATGTACATGAACACCAATGCGAACCTTCCATACACATTGCCAGATACAAAAAGCATCAGCAATACATGCCCCATCATGACTCATGCTGCGAGATAACAGATGCTTGCACTGCATTCAAAAAGGAGTGGGGGGATAGGATAGGCACTCTTCTTGTGTACCTTAATGATGATTTCAAGGGCGGGGAAACTGAATTCCCTCACTTACACTTAAAAATTCAACCAAAAGCAGGTATGGCAGTAGCTTGGAGATCATCATCATGCCCAGATTGGGCATTGCATGCAGGCAAGCCAATAGCCACAGGATGTAAAATTATCTTAACAATATGGGTTCGTGACAAAAGAACACACTGAAACTGAACACAAAAGACTTGCAAAGGCAAAAAAGAACACAAATTTTATTTCAATTAACAGACGCTTTGGCATATTTAACAAGTCGACGTTTGGCTGTGTTTTGAGTCTGCTCATTGATACAGGACCCATTCGTCACTTCGTGTATGTCATAACTGCCATTGGGTTCAATGATGACATAAAAGTTATCACACATCAATACATCCCGTTCATCAACAGCAGCACCATAGTCATGTGCCACTCCATCGCCATATGCTGCACATATTTCCTCCCCTGCGTGTATTTGTTTCGTCGAAACAACCACAACCTCATGACGTTTCACGCCTTCACGCTTTTGCTTGGAACGTAGCCGGTCGACAAACACTGCATTGGCTTCTTCTTCTTGATTAGGTTCATTGATCAGCCGCACATCCGTCCATTTATTCACTGGATCGAGCCCCCACTTGACATTGTCCCCATCAATGGCCAAAATACGGTCCATGGTTTTGAAAATCTTTTGGAAGCCACATATGCTGGCACTGAAAAGTGTCCATGCATTCCGAAGTCTGTAACACTCGCTTGGCTCGAATTTGCTGTCACATCCCTTGCAGCAGAATGTCCGACACAGCTTCCGTACAACATTGCAAAGAAGCTCTGATGTGATATCCGAGATATTCACAATGTTCGCTTTTAGTGCAGATTGAGTAATCTCCACAAGAGCAGCACATGACCCTGGTCTGATCAGTGTAAGGACTGCTTGTAGAACTTCACGAAGCACAAAAGAGTGCGCATTTGTTTGCATCTCACCATGTCCTTCTTCCCAACACCCCCAACACATGATTTTTTGCTCGATCACTACACCATCATTTCGATTGTGAGTTAGCTTCGTGACGACTGTGTGCGCGGGCATATCCTCATTTGCGAAAAGCCCGTACCCACCTTTCGGACTCAGGTGTTTATCGAACGTGTAAATCTGCTTAATCGTCGCGCTTTTCGTGGACACATCATGTATCTTGTTGTCGTTCTCGATCATGGATGCGGCGTTATTGTTGGCACACGAATGCTTGCTGTGCAGTCATTGCATGTGTTCCACTTTGGCGAAGTGCGGTACCCTTTTCCAGGTTGCGCGACCAAGGCTTGACTTCCTTCGTTTGCACACATTTTGCTGACCAGTTGAAGTTCGTGGTTTCGCGCCAAAATTATTCAAATTTTGCGGTCAGGTTTTTTTCCGCCAAAAAATTCATTCCAAAAGCCAAAAAAATCATGACAGTAATTGCAACAATGGGATGCATTCTCCAATTGAATTTCATTCCATCTGGCAGGTCCAAAGCGAACTGAAGTAATGCAAGTCACAAATAGGCACTTTGATCACACTCACAGATGAATCAAAGAATACATGACACTGCAATTCAGAATCTTCCCATCCAGTAAAAACAACAGGCACGTACATGCAAATCTTATCTTCTTTAAAAAACATTTCAAAAAAACGCTCCTTCACACTTCGAGGAGCTCGCTCGCAATCAATAAGTGTATTAATGTACTCAAAGTGGCATAGTGATACAACTTTCATCTGCTCAAATAGAACATCTTTCACTTTGGTTTGTGGAACATGCATCACCTGCTCGCCTTCTACACAAAGTGCATACATCATATCTTTTAATGATGTTAGATCCTCAACTCCCTCAAGCAGCACATTTTCGGTGCAATCATAAAGAAACAAAATTGCATTTAGAAAACGATTATCAGACAAACTCAGCACCTTGCATAGCTCAACATTCTCAATTGCAAACTTATCTACAAGGTCACATGCACCATCCAGAAGACTGTTGCATTTATAACACTTATCAGAAGGCATCGGAATATCAACACTGAAGCGACGTCCTTGAAGTGACATTTAATTTATACACTTCAAATAAACTTCAACACAGAAAACGAATGAAAATGATGACATGTGATGGTGAAATTGACATGCACTTTCCTTCATATACACCTTCGGCGTTTTACACTCACACTGTGAACATTGTGCAGGTCATCTTCTCAGCTGCATGCTTATTATTAATTGCACACTCACTCAAACTAAGAGTCCTCACTGCATATATGAAAAGAATGTTGAACCTCAGGTTGCAACAAGTTCAGGAGTTGTCTTCTGGTCCGAAAGAATGAAAACAGATCTAGGGTCCATATTTTTTGCAATCTTCACATGTGCGGTTGGATTTTTGCGCTGCTTAAACTGGTATGTTGGTATGTTTCGAAAATATCTATGCTCATGTTCAGCATACCATTCATTCACAATCAGAAGAACGCGAAGATTCAGAATTACAATAAAGTATGTCGATGATGAATAGTGCTTATCGATAGCATCCCTCACAACATCATAACTTTCAATCAGATCTAATGAACAGGCTTTACGTTGCCTATAGCAAAAGAACCCTCTTGTTAGATCAAAAAGCTGTCTGCGCATATCAATATGCGCTAACATTTGCACTGACCAAATCGAAAGTTTTGGATCTAAATATCCATCAGGTGTGAAGTTTTTTTTCAACTTTTTGGGATTCTTGTCATGAAGAATATTTACATACAGCATCAGATCAACACATTCATCATGCAACTACTTTACATTCGCAAAATGAAAGCACAGAACAAGCTGAACAGTGCGTGTATTGTAACAATAACTGGACCACCTGCTAGTGGAAAGAAGTGCTTTGCTGCACACTTGACAAACATAATAAAGAAGCGCATACAGATGTCTGATCTTGAAATGATACCTGTTGAACTGATAAACACAAACACACTGTCAGCTCGACAATTTAGTGAACTTGCATCGAACATGTTTGTTTCTATATATCTTGTCACATGCAAAACAACAGAAAAATCTGACATCACTCTTTCTATATCCTCTCTCATCTCACCTTCAAAGCTCCATAAGACTTTCAATATTACAATGGCACGCCTAAAGGCATTTGCATACAATTTCAACATGGCATTGGAAAATGATCATCTAATGGGCCTCTCGGATGTTCAAATTCTTACTGTTCTTTCAAATCAACTTTATACAAAACGTTGCACCTCGGAAATGCATCTCATCTCAACCGACATGGACTACATTTCGTTTCTTAGTACATACACCAAGCAACAAGACTGCTTCCCTATCCTAAACATCTTCTTGAATTACAGACCTCATGTGAATATTGCTTTCCGATCTCATGCCCTACCAAAGGCAGTCACCGAAGAACTCACAGAAGATCCAATACTGAAAAAGTGCACTGTCACAATGCTTCAGATGGAATTTGAAAGGGAACTTTGAAAACATTCACTTGCGTTTTTTCCCATGCTTTTGCGAAGTGTTAGGACGTTTGCTTTTACAGGTGCTCTTCTTAGCTCTTTTTGCTGCACCTTTATGTGCCTTCAAAACTTTCAAAGTTTTGAACTTTCCAACATTTACAGATTTGGAAACTTTCAAAGGCTTCGAAGTAAGCTTCCCTTTCTTCATAACCTTTGCTCCTCTGTTTCGTGTTTTCGTAGCCTTAGTATTTACATTTCTTTTTGCTTTAGTTCCACTTATCGTTCTTTGCACTCTGGGGTGTTTTCCAGCCTTTTTGAGATTCCCACTCCCTATACCAAAGGAAATTCCATACAAATCAATTTTTGACTTTATTAAATCACTCAATTGCATTTCTTTCTTACAACAGAAAATATTTTTCTAACCTATATGCGCTTCGATTTGGCTGAGCTATGTTGCTGCAAACGTACAACCACAACCAAACACAATCATGAACCTCTCAACAATACAAAATTCAATGTTGAAATGAAAAAGATATCACATAACAATGCACACATGGTAACAGAATTTCTGCAAAGACCGTGGAGTATGAGTGACTGCACAGAACAAGTTGTTGTACATGACCTCCAATATAGTGAACATGATGCCACGCATGTCACAAAGGAATTGCAGCGATCTTTTTCAAACCCATGCACACACATTGATCAATGAATTGATCAATCAATAAAACATTACCTTGCAAGAAGAAGTCGACATTCATCACCCTCAACTATGGTCAACTCCTTGGCGGCATCAGCTGTATGTTCATCTGCATAAGCCCAAACACGTGAATTGAACATCCTGAATGGCACTTTTTCACTTTCCATGTCGACTCTGTACTTATGTGCTTTCTCATTAACATTGTCCAAAACAAGCGATCCAAAATTCTGAGTACATGCTTTAAGTGCTTTCTGAAACACATTCACATTGGGAAAGATTCCACCAAAGTTTTTGTGAAGCTTACTTATTGTTTGTAGATTGTTCTCACGTAGAAGGAACACATAATCTACATTGCCCCTTAATGCAGCTGGTACATCAATTGCGTATTGCGTGGTGATGACAAGTGTTATATGGTAATGTCTCCCATTAAGAAAAATGCTGCGCATAAGCGGTTGCCTAAGAAAAGCTGGATCATACATCAGATCATCAAGCAAAACAAAAACATCCGACTTGTTCCCCTTCTTTTGCCATCCAATTATGTTTTGTATGACCTTTTTCTCAAATGTTGTATATGTGAAAAGCGCAGGAACCATCCCAGCATAAAACGGGTTGCTTGTTTCGGTTCCTGAAAATACACACCCTGATGGGATTTTCTGCAAAACACGCATGATCGCCTTGGCTGTTTGTGACTTACCTTTACCGCGACCACCTATTATCATAACAACTGGTGAAGATCCTGAGAGTCGACGATCATCAATGTCACTCAAGTTGAAATCATTGATTTGTATGTCAGTCATTTTATTTCAGCATACATTTTATTACTCATGTAAAGAACGTTAAGTTTACAATACATGTCCAAAACTTGGCCCAGTTGGACTTGTGCTCTCTGATTCATTTGGTGTTGCAGCTGGCTCTGCTGGTATTATTGCCTCACCTATTCTCTGGACCAATGGTTTATCACGTTGTTGTTGTGCTGTTGTTGTCCGGAACCCAGTAGTGTTCAGAAAGTACGCATCAAATTGTTTGGTGCATTGATGCATTATTTCAAGCATCTCCTTACTAATCAACTCTGTGCCTCTTTGTTTCACTTGTTCATTGAAAATTACATTAGTGAAGTCATTTGTCACTGATTGGTTCAACCATGAAAGCCATTCTTCATTCATCAACTTCTTCATAGCATGAACTTGTGCCAAAAGTGCATTGCTCTGATGCAAAACATTTGCATGTGCCATCATATTGGTCTTGAAATTAGGATCAAGGTATGCAACTTCTTCTTTGTCTAGAGAATCACCACTTATACCCAGACTTGTACACGCCTTAATTGCTATTTCACGGCATTGTCCGTCCCATTCTGGATTGTCTTTCATGCTAATCACATTCTCCTGGAATGCACCTAACCATTCACGGTCAAAACTTGCTTGTGTTGCCTGATATACTGATTTTGTCCAATTAGCATTGAAATCTTCGAAGAATTTCTCATATTTCAAGCGATTGATTTCCCTCAATTCCTGCTGATTTGAGCCTGTTACATCTTCTTTTTGAACGATTTTGGGACTTGGATTCGTATAAAATTTCCTGATTTCCGCACTCGCTGCTGCATGTGCACTTTGATGATAATCATAAGCCAGTTTAGCACCAGCACCAAGACCAAGAACACCTACACCAATGATCGGCATCCATGGCAATAAAGTTCCTGCAATCAATGTTTTCGTGCCCATCACAAGTGCACCTCCTTCTTTTGATATCCCAGCCAAACCAGCTACAGATGATGCAATGCTTGCAGCACCATACACCCCAGCTCCAGCTGCTACCTTCCCTTTACTCCAATCAAATGCCTTGGTCACCTTCCATCTGTCATCTTTTGTTGCAATCACGCTCATGTCTTTCTGGATCTTGGAGAACGATTTATCAAACATTTGCCGGACTCGCTTTTGCATGTACCCTTTCGAATGGTCATTTTCGTATTTCGAAAGCAACTTTGCGCTCAGTTCATTATTGCCATCATTCAATCCGATTACAGCAAACCGCGTAGATCTGAACAGTTCATCATCAGCCGCAAATTTGGTGTTCTCTGTACCAAGAACATAGACAGATCCACCTGAGTGTTTTAGCTTTCGCGAATCACCATACCTATAAGTGTCATTCAGCTCAACCTTTCGCTTGATGTGTGTCACTACTGCCGAAAGTGATTTCGGCTTATGTCTCTCCGCCTGCATCTCATGAGCTCCGTTCGCCCACGTTTCTTTGTTATGTAACATACCATACGCATCTGCAATCATCACATCGGAATTATCTGTAATATCCCACACTTGGTATACACCTCTATTGTCACTGTTTATGTCAACACCATGCTGTACAAGGCACCATGCTGCTGGGCTCTCTTGAACTCGAAAGTTAAGGTACGACCCATACGGCATGCAGCGGAGATGCTCATAAATGGTCGGTCGAATCTCAATTAGACCAATGTCAACAAAGGATCCATCCATTATGTTACTTTGCAATTCTTGCTGAAAGTCCATCATACCCTCCAATTTTTGTATAAGCAGCTGATAGAACACCTCAAAGAAAATATCACTCTCCTCAGTTTTTTCATAACTTCTTTTAACCAACTCTCGTTTGGCATCAATATCTTCAGGTGTAAACGGTCGTTTGTTCTGCAGCAAAATTGAAAGCAATGAATCTCGATGGTCAGTTTCCCTCAACAACTTATACCCTTCATCTGTTGCCATCTGAAGATCCGAATCTACCCCTTGCTCTAATGCATTCGCTGCCATCTTAGTAATAGCATGTGTGGATCCCTCAAACTGCTTAAGAACAAAGTTTTGCAGATATTTTTGTGTCTGATCCATCGATATTTCAAATTCAAGCTGGTTCCCTTCACTGATGGCATGTAGGGCATGTGCCACTGTTAAAACACCTTGAACTGCCTGGAAAAGTGTGGCTTTTGCTCTCGTTTCACTTTTCAACTGGTATTTGTAAATTCGCATTGTGTCATGCTCCCCCGTCAACACAATGTTATGGGCCTGATTACTTAACGAATATTTTTTCACTTTCTCATGTTTTGCAGCTTGAACTTCATTCAAAAAGAACCCTGAACATGATGTTATCCCTGTAACATCACAACAAAGTTGCCGTATTAAATATGTATCAACCACTGCTCGTCCACTTTCATTGATGCTCCCTGTTGGTACAACCCCTACATATATGTACTGCCGATCACTATTCTTCACTGTTCTTATAAGATGTTGCAGTGCATATATGCCCTTACTCACAACATCTGCCTGACATTTCATCTCAGGGTTAGTTTCATTCATGCTAATATCCACTAATAAGTAGTCTTCAAAAGGTGACACCATGCGGAAATTCTTGAATTTTGCATCCATCTCTGATTTGTACAGTTTTAACGCAAGCTCAATCACCTCCGACTGCTGAGGCATATGGCTTTTGGAAAGCTGTGAGTTTGCTGCATTAGCAAAGTAAATCAGCTTGTCTTTGTTTTGCCGTGTACCTATTTTGTTTTGTAACACATGTAATATGCCACTGATAAAATTAACATCTTTCAATCTTGCAAGTACAAGTGGCTCTTCCGATTGTTTTTTTTTGGCATATCGGTCAAGTCTCTCACGGTAATCTGCCGGTTGGTGCAATATATCCTTCATATGTACCCAAGAACCTTCCTTTGGGACTTCAAAGGTCTCTGTTTTATCTCTTACAGTTGAATCTGACAAAACACTTGAGAATCTGCTTGTGTCACTTGTTGTGCCACTTGTTGTGTCACTGCTTTTCGATTCATTCATTTAAAATGTGCACAGTGAAAAAAAAATGCGTATTTTTTTATCGGAAAAAAATATGTATCACATAAGAAAAATTACTAATCCACAATGTCTGGCGGTTTGATGCAGCTCGTGGCCATTGGTGCTCAGGACATGTACTTGTCGTACAACCCAGAAATCACCTTTTTTGATACTGCGCACAAGACTTACACTAACTTCGCTCTTGAATCAATGGAACAGAACTTCTCAGCTGGTGCAGTTGGCTGGGGTCAGCAAACAAGTACAAATCTTGCCCATACAGGAGATTTGGTTAACACAATGTACGTTCAACTTGAGCTTCCAAAGCTTGTGAAGTCAGATTTCATCTCTGCATCAATGACTGACTTAGATGCTGAAGTTCATAGTGTGGCATGGACTAACTCTGTTGGTCATGCCGCAATTAACTACGTTCAGCTCACAATTGGTGGTGTCCCTATTGACAAACACTACAGTCGCTGGCTTCATATTTGGGATGAGCTCACATGCAAGGCTGAGCACTTGGATGGTGTCTCTGAAATGGTTGGTCGCCACCCTGATGAAGATGATCTCAAAGGCAATGGCAACACTGCAAGAACTATTTATGTCCCTCTCAAATTCTGGTTTAATCGCAACGTGGGTGCTGCTCTCCCACTTGTTGCTCTCCAGTTCCACGATGTGTCAATCAAGATTGAGCTTAACAACCTCAATGCACTTGTTGTCTTCTTAGATGCTAGCGGTGTTCGCTGCACAACTCATGCAAAGAACCACAAAATTGACAACAATGCTGCTCCTCTCTCAAAGTGCACTCTTTACGTCGACTACATCTACCTTGACAACGAGGAGCGCCAGAGATTTGCACGCGATGACCATATGTACCTTGTGGAACAGCTTCAGTTCAATGGCCAGGAAAGTGTTAACGACTGGGGCGCTGCAAGTGAGAAGTCAATCGTTCTTAACTTCAATCACCCAACAAAGGAAATCTTATGGACTGCACAGCTTTCCGATAACTACAAGGAAGGCCCTGCTTACAACGACTGGTTTAACTACTCATCTGCAGGTCCTGGTGGGGGTGATGCTGAGGCTTTCGATCTGCTCGGCACTGCCCAGCTTTGCCTTAACAGCCACGACCGTTTCTCCCCTGCAAGGCAGGCATCTTACTTCCGTCTGGTTCAGCCCACTAACCACCACACTCGTATCCCAAAGAAGCACATTTACTGCTACTCATTCGCTCTTAACCCCGAAGAATACCAGCCATCTGGTACTTGTAATTTTAGCCGTATCGATAACGCACGTCTTAAGCTCACATCTGCTAAGACTGAAAAACTCCAATCCCCAGCTCCTAATGGCGGCGCTTGGTCCGATATGCAGGGCCGCTACGAGGTCTGGGCATGGTCCCTCAATCAGCTTAAGGTGTCTGGTGGTTTGGGCGGCCTCCAATTTGCAAATTAGGCCATTTTTCACCTTCAAATCAACTACAAAACTCCACAACAATGCGCGCGATGTCATTTGCACAATGGCGCGCCATCACTCAATATTTTACAACAAAATTTTATTTTTTTGTTGTAATTTTTTCTCATTTTTTATTCGACTTTATCAAGCCAATTTGGGTCCTTTTCAATCATTTTTGTTGCAGTTCTCCCTGCTCTTTTTAATTGTGTTGTCGTTGGGTAGGCTTTCATGATTTCTGCATGATGTTCTTCGAATTCCAGCTTTTTAACCCGCATTGCAGAAAAACTGAGCTTGTACTTTGTCCCAGAATGAGCCTTGCCAAGAAGTGCAGCGCACTTGATGAAAAGGCGAACTTCGTCTTCGTCATGTTTCACAATATCTTCTGCGGTAACTTTCTCAATATCAATATTCAGTTCACTTGCAACCTTTGCAACCTTTTCCCTTCTTTTTGTTTCTGCCTTTGTTATAGACTTCAATTCATCTGATGACGGTAGAGTTTGCATGTACTGCTTAGTGTCTGGATCCTTTGTATAGCCTCTTATTCGGTTTGTAAGCTGTGTCTCTGTGAGTGAAAACTTCTCCCAAGTGTACATCGGACCAATGGTACAGATAGATTCAGCGAGTGCTTTTGCATACTCCATTTTCTTCGCACGTGCAGCTGCTGCCTGTTCTGCCTTCTGTTCAGCAGTGACATGCACTGGAACATGCTTTTTGGCATACTCTTCTCTGAACTGTCTCACAATGTCCTTGGTGAGTTCATCAACTTCCCATTCAGCAAGCCACTCATGCCCTAGTTTCTGGTTACTGAATCGAAGATTTTTCCATACATTGTTTGTGTCCCCCTTTTCAAGTACACAATCAAGAACATACTTGACTTCAGCAAGCTGATCTTCATCAGGAAGTCGCAGGTCATGTCTTTTCTTTTGGGCTGTGTTTGAAGTGTTGTTCTTGTTGTATTCTTGAAGCCATGTCTTATAATTCAGTGCAAGAGTACGAACCTCTTCGATACTACTTATTTTCCATCTATCGATATGTTCACCAATTGTGGAAAAGTGAATGTTGTACTTCCATGCCAATCTCCGAGATGAGTATTTTTTCAAATACTCCAGAAAATCATGAACATACTTCGGATCATGACTGACAATACCAATCTTTTCAGACTGTGAAACCTTATCCCATGCATCTTTGAAATGTTGAACAATTGCTGCTTCTTCTTCTGAATTGTCAGACAGAATCCGAAACCAGTTCGAAAAGTCATCTTGAATTGCATTGTAGTGTGCAGCAGCCTTTGCCTTTCCCATTTTCAGAATGTTATCCACAAGACTCTGAGCATCACCAAAACGAGAAATAATTTTGTTGTATGATGCAATGTGACGCTTTGCCACCAGTATCTCTGCTGCCACATAGTCATCATGATGCCCTGGAACAACCATATTCAAGCCATTAGGATGCAGTGTGTTGTACTTCTCAATGTAGAATCGCTCATGTGCTGTAATGCTGTCACCTGGAATGTCAGTTTCGAGAATTACCATGGCTATACGGGTATCATGCTTTTCTTTGGATTTTGCTGCCTTCTTCAACTTCTCATGCCAATCTCGCACTCCTTGACATCCATTGCTGCTACTTACATGTGCACTCATGCGAACACAAGGAGCCTGAATTGTCTGCCCAATATACTGAGGTTTTGGTGACACATACTCAAGGAGGTGCTTTTCATTTGGGTAGATCACTCGTTTCGATCGAAGTTGTTCCATGCCTTCCTCAGTCACTTCATGCAGTCCATAAATGATACCAGGCCGTTCTCGGAGGAGTTTGGCACACAATTTTTTGTCTTTTGGAACTTGGTCAGCAGGAATGTTAAG
>Ga0099797_100310_pt1 | contig 32199 bp, 8 predicted proteins | sample Uncmet_Sort48C_1_FD_89871 | JGI IMG/M metagenome (GOLD analysis project Ga0099797, IMG submission 89871) | Marine eukaryotic communities from CALCOFI LINE 67, Pacific Ocean - C012_Sort48C_1 | ecosystem: Environmental > Aquatic > Marine > Oceanic | place: Pacific Ocean: Monterey Bay | collected... | reverse complement strand
CTTCTTTAGAGGACTACGAAGAAAAAAGTCCAAGGTATCCAAGATAGTAGAAGACGAGAAAAAAAAGTCAAACGTGACAGTTGAATCATTTGTGAAGAAGTACGAAGATATTTTTAATGGTTTATTAACTGGACAAAACGTTATAGTTTATTCAGACAGTGATACCGACGTCGAAGTCGATAGGCCACCACCTCCTCCAATCCCAGTTAGATTGACTCAAAAGCATGAAAAACTAGACAAGCATAAACAAAAAAAGCAAGCTGCAGTAGACAAAATAAATAGACGAAAGGCAAAGGCCAGAAAACTTAGTTTAATGCTCCTGGCAAAGCGGAAGGCTAGAGAGGCCAAAAAAAAGGAAGAAATGGAAAGGGAAGCAGCGGGCAATGCGATGTTGGAGGAAGTAGACAAGGAAACTGTAAATAAGGAGGAAGAGGTGGTGGAATTAGTGGCTGAAACATTGCCCAAACTTGAAACTAAAGGAAGACGAAGATGGAAAAAAATATTAATGAAAACTAATGCTTTTCGCCTAAAAAGGAAAAAAAAAGATCAAATAAATAAAGATAATTTGAAAGTGACAAAACAAACGGACAAAGTTGAAAAAATTATGGAAGCAGATAAAAATTTTAAACATAGTACAAAGGAAGAACAAGATACCAACGATGCGATCACTGGTTATACAGAAAGCAACAACTCAGAGTTGCCTAAACAAGAAAGTGTAGGACGCCGGAGATGGAGAAAAATGCTAACAAAATCTACGGCATTTCGTATGTCTCAGAAGAAGAAAGACAATAATGAGACTAAAAATCTTAAACATAGTACAAAGGAAGAACAAGATACCAACGATGCGATCACTGGTTATACAGAAAGCAACAACTCAGAGTTGCCTAAACAAGAAAGTGTAGGACGCCGGAGATGGAGAAAAATGCTAACAAAATCTACGGCATTTCGTATGTCTCAGAAGAAGAAAGACAATAATGAGACGGTAATTGAGAAACAAGCCCAGGAAAACAAGAATGTGATCGTACTCGACGAAAAGAAAGATGAAAATAAGGAAGAAAAAAATGAGCAAGATGGAAGTATTGTAAGCGATTTAAATTCAAACGCAAAGAAAGAAGAACTTCGTAATGGACCAACTAATACTGGTATAGCGGATGAAGATGTAAAGCCCATGGAAGAAAACAAAAAGGAAAGCCCGAAGAAGAAAGGAGATGATAGACAAAAAAGAAACAAAACACAAAAAGGAAGCATAAAACAAAAAAATGATACAAAACCAATCACAGAAGTACTAAAGAAGCAAATTATAAGCGTCGAAAAAAGGATAAAGAAGGAAGAGAGAACGGAGACCAAAGAAGAAGAAAAAAATAGTGAAGCAAAGCAGGAATCAAAAGAAGACAAAATCGAGGATGGTAATGAAAAAGATGTTGGAATAGCTGAAGCCTCATCTATATTGATTGAAGAGGAGGAGAACAATGAAAGTAGGAAAAATCGCTTGTCGCGTATTTGCGAAAAATACAAAATCCATCAAAAAATTTTACGAAGTACAAAATATTTTGTTTTTTCATTTTTTTTGGAAATAGCGTTTATTCTTCTTATACTTATTCCAACGGAACAGCCAAAATGTTGTGTAGAAACTACAAAGGATATACCATGGACAAACAATATAACTAGAGTTGTAAAAAATCGCACAGTAGTATCACACGAGCAAGGAGTTGATCAAGTACCATCTTGTCAAAAATACACCAACCCCAATGAGGCGTTTCTACACGTATGTGACAATGGAACAGCAAGGCAAAGGCTTTTTATTGATATCTCAATTGTATTTGGATGTCTACTTATCTCATCGTTTCTTTTTTCCTGTCGTCTTCGTTATAAAATTAGGAAACGGCATCCAATTCATGAGTCGCTTCTTAATTTTGTCGTGTACATAATTTTCATTTGTGTTCCCTTATGCAGCTTGCCATTTCAAATATTAGACTCAAACCCAGTTGGAATCGGGCGTGATTTGCAATTAATTAATTGTGGTTTGCTGAGCTGGGCTTGGCTGTTTTTCTTAGGAAAGTCAAACATGAAATACTGGAGCAATAGTATGAAAATGATAAGCTCAGGGTACACTTTTCTGTTTATTATTATCCCGATTTCTATTACTGTTTCCTCATTTGCATGGCCTTCTTATAAAGATACAATGATCGATATAGTCCCGATGAATGTTGCGTTATCCCTTTTTGGAATCTTATCAATGATGTGGCTATCTGGCATAACGACACCGATCAGTCGGAAGAAAGACGATGTTAAGCATACCATACATGATAAAATCATGCGAATACTTTTTGTAGGTATTTGCGAGGTTTTCGTAATCTTCCCACTCTCATTGAGTGCAGGACTTGTGACGGAGGGTTTGTATGTTTCACCAGGCAGTGTACAATTTCATAACCACCCCATACTGGAAGTATCAGGAGTGATGGTGTCTTTTGCTTTCATTTCGTTGTTTTGTCTCGGCATTGTCCGCCAAAAAACATTTCGTAGGGAATTACCAGCATGGTTTCGTTGGGTATATTGTGTTGCCTTGGTCATCATTTTATGTGCACCAATTCCATATTTTGCGCCACTGTTAATTTTTCAAGAAGTGCAAAAAAGTGCGAATGATGCATTGTTGTTTTTGATATTTGCCCCATTGATCTTAATGATTTTATGGAACGTACTGACAGTACAGCGAGTTTTACATTATACAACTAAGTTGTTAGTGAAGAAGAAAAAGGACCTAGAGGTAAAACAATTTTTCAATGACGCAAACCACACGTCGAAAGAAACTAAGGGAAACAAGATCAAAAATTCTGAAGCAGAAAACGAGGAAAGAGAGACGGAAGATTCCAAATCCAAGAAAGGGAACAAAAAAACCCTGGTATTACAATTAGATAACAAGGATAGAGCCATTCTAAAAAAATACGTAATGGAGGTTTGGGTCCCAAGCACATTGGTTTATGTTGGATTAGTTGTTCCATTTTTGCCTCCATATGTTGCTATGATTTTGTACGAAGAATATTTTCTCCCATCATGGACCGATGATCCTCTTGATGAACTTAGGACGACATCATGGTTTTTTTTTATGGCGGTATTAGGAATTGGAAATTTAGCCTGCCAATACAGTTTTCATACCATATGGAAAAATGTTGGATGTGGCTTGACATGGTTAAATATTTTAGTAGTTCATGCAGCCATTATTATTCCAATTGGTATGTCTTTGTTTTTGATTTATGAAAGCGCCAGGTGCAAAATATCATCAGTAATATCCCAAATAAATACTACAACTTACCAAAGATTAGAGCGTTTCTCATATTTTGATGCACATTTTGTAAATACACAACGGGTCATGGACCCAGAGCTGCATTGCAACAATTACAAATCTTTAAAAGATTTTATTCTCGTTGCCATTGGTATAGGAATTTTATACGTATTGTGGAGTTCATTTCTAGTAAAAAGTGGAAAGAAAAGGCAGTATGGAATAACGAAAAAACGCTTTTCCAATGCGTTGTATATGTTGCTTGTGGTACCCACGTTGCCCGTTGTGTTATACGATTGGGGTACTTACTACATCAGTACCATAGACTCTACCGATGGCCTTCATTTTGAAGTGCCTTCAATCAAAAGCAATCTTGTTTGTGGGCATGACTTCTCTTTGTGCCCAGATCCAAAAGGCATGGGTGTGCTTGCAAAACCCGCCAGCGATGTATTTACTATTTGTTTTTTAATTGGTACTGGATGGCTATTTCTGTTACTCACAACAGCTACAAATTGTTTTGCAAAGCGCCGAAAATGCGTTCAAATTATTTGTATTGTTTTGATCTCATTGTTTGTGGTAGTTCCAATGTCCATACTGTGGCATTATAGAAGTGCCCATATAAAGCGATGGGAGAGATGGCATGAAGTGAATAATGATGAATGGGGATGGTGTCTAAAATCAGAATCAAATAATTGTATCGTTGACTCGTTTAAAGTTGATGACAATAACACCCTGGACATGCTAAGTGCAACGATAACGACAACGACTGAATTTCCAAATTTAATTATTGAATCAAATCTTACTACCACTTTAAAGCCTAAAATCGCTGAAAGCATAAATTTATTTAGTGAATTATTACTAATTTGCTATGCAGTTGGTGGATTTCATTTGTCAACTTTTCTTTTTCTGGTAGACATTCTATGGCCGCGTCACCGTCGTTGTCTGTCATTTATCTTTATGTTTACATACATTGGATTTGTTGGAATACCAACGGCTACCTTTCCTACCCTTATTTATCATAACGAATACGAAGCATTTGCCCAAATTCGAGTTTCTGTATATTTTGGGCTATTGATGTGCTTAGGGTTCACTTTCAGCTTAACGACAATGGTAACGAAAATGAATAGAACAAGGCGTTTAATATGGCTCATTATCTACGTGTTTTGTTTTGCACTACCAACTTCGCTAGGAATATACAAATTGAAACTGGAAGTGGATTTTGGTGGTACAGAAATAAATGTTGCAGCAAGTACTTTTATCGGACTGTTTATAATGACGTTTGAAAGGTATGACGCATACAGGATGACAAAAATTCCTCTATTAAATCGCTTGATAATTTTCATGCTATGGGTTACATTTATCACATTTCCATTGTTATCACTAGCATTGACAGCATATAAAGATTTTTCTTTGCTTTTTGCGATAAACATCCTGGAAATACCACTTTATATGTCGCTTGCTTATGCTTTATGGATTGGCATCACATTGATTGGCTACATCTCGATGTACACAGGATATTTACAAGAGTACAAGCAGCCATATGCGGCTCTAATTCCAGGCATTATCATGGTGATTGGTGAAGCAATTTTCTTTGCTATACTTCGGGAAAATTACACAAATAGAACGGAATCTAATGAACTTCCCATTTTTGAATTTACTATGGTGTTCATCTTTCCGTTATATTTGCTGTCTATATTTAGCATAGCCGGAATGAAGATATTGCTCCTTGATAAATTTCTTTTATTTTCCGTCTTTGGTGTTTTAGGCCCGACTTACATACATTTGGAAGGGCTTATATTCTTTGATAACCCAGAATCAAACTTGGCAAAAATGTATCGTTTTTTAATCTACGCAATACCTGTAGGAACTATGTGCGGAGTGTTTTTGCCCACATTAACGGGAACTGGCGTAACACTGATTGATATAACAAATATTTACGGTGCCATGATAATTCTACCAATCGGGGCATTTGTTCCTATTTACATGGTTTCTGTCGACGGTACTTTTGACGAATTAATAATTTCAGGTATCACCATATCGTTGATAACAGCCATCATAATGATAATACTTACAAGTCGCAAAAGGGACAAAGCTGTGAAAGAAGAAAGAAAATCTAAGCCACCAATGTTTGTAAGACCTGATGGATTTGGCTGGCTCAAATATTTTCCAATGAACACAATGCAATGGATATCGCACTGGATATTATTAATTTCGCTGTTGATTCTTATGTATGCATCAAAACACGTATCTACGCAAACAAGAAGAGCTGCAGTATACGTCCTATGTATATCTGCCCCCATAATGTATGTCATTGGAAATAACCCGACATGTTGGAAATGTTGTACCCACAAGGTCTCCTTATTTCTTACAGGTACTGTAGCTATCACAGGATTGGTGATGTCGGCAATTTTAAAAAGCGACAAGTCATTGTCAACATCAATAATGTCTGGAGTTTTTACGGTAACTGGAATGATGATTTCTTTTGGGGTTTTAAAACTCTTAAAATGGTGTATGGCTGAACATCCACGACAAGAACATGTGAGTACCATCGCATCAACGCTTTGTTGCGTAGGTATCTTATTTCCCTTTGGAGTTTTATTCCCATCTCTTGCTTCAACATCGTGGGACATCTCGTTGAATTGGGCTACAACGTTTATAATCGGAATAAGCGTCTTGGTGTTTGTTTGTCTAGTAGACGTATCCAGTGTGACCATTGCTATTAACAACACATTAGATACGATTGAATATGAAAAACGAGCCAAAGCAGCAATAAAACGCATCCAAAAATTGTTGAAAAAAAAACATAAAAATTTAGAAGCTGATCCAGATTGTTTAAGGAGTATGTATGATCATGCTATTATTGCAAGCCACCAGAAAAATTCCATAGAGTATGAAGATTTTGAACTAGAATTGCGAAATAAAGAGATTCTTTTACGAGTCCAAAAGAAAAAGACGGTAAAATTACTCGATGCGGTCAAGACAAATCAGAAGATTAAATCACACAAGATTAAATTATGCCCTACTTGCGAAAAGAATGGTTGGAAAACGGTGATTACAACAAGGAAAAAATTGCGTATTTGCTTAGCATGTAATTTGCAATTCTTACTTGATGAAAAGGAAAGAATTCGCAGACTTAAAGAAGCCTCAGCAGAGGAGAAAGAAAGAATGAGGAAAGAAAAAGAAAGGCTGTATAAAATTGAAGTTGAAAAACGTAAAAAACGCAATAAAACATTTATGAGGGCGCAGCAGCTTGTTACCGAAAATGAACTTGAAGAAGCGCTATCGTTATATAATGAATTGCTAGACGAAGATGGTTTTAACCCGAATTACTTATGTTCACGTTCTGTCGTATATTCAAAAATGAAGCGTTATGAAGAGGGTTATGAGGATGCAAATGGGGCGCTAGCGATTCGTCCAAAATACATGAACGCATACATAGCAAAAGCGACGGCCCAAGGTAGCTTAAAGCAATGGAAAGAAGCGGTACAAACATACGCTGTTGGGCGAAAACATTTTCCCCGCTCAAAGGAACTTTTTGAAGCACAAAAATTTGCTGTTACAGAAATGAAAAGAACCGCGCCTCCATTGACTTTGTTTCAATACCTAAAACGAAAAATTTTATTTCTTTCTCGTGCATTGGATCAACTAGAACACGATTTAGAGATGGGAATTGCAAAATTTGAGGAAGAGCTTGCATCGGCAGGCAAAAGCTTGCATAAAAAGCTTTCTGGAGTAAAAAAGAAAAAATATGGCGATCAGGCGTTTCTAATGCAACTAGTTGAACTTTCTGGGGTTGATGAAAATACAGATTTTAAAGCTTTTATATGCAAACTAACGCTTAAGCCGCACCCCAATGAACGTGGATATGAAGATGTTCGAAAGGATCTGCCAGACGTGAAAGAACGCATCAAAAGGTACGCCAAAGAAACGCGGGAGTTAGATGATTTAAATGCATTATTTTGGAGAAAAGAATTAGCATACTTCCCTCAAGTAATTTTGCCCGGCCACATAGTTACAGTGACTCTTTATGGTATTTTCGATGGGGGTAATGAGGATGATGAAGAAGATGATATGATTGAAGAAGGTGACGCTCGAACGGCACTAGGAAGCGTTACGTTGCATTCACATAATATTGCTAGGCTTTGTAGAAATAATACTTATCATCATTTTGATATTACTGTACCCTCCGTACCTACACCAAAAAAGCAAGACGAAACGCAAGATAAAACGATAGAGGGTCAAAAAGAATCGGAGAACAAAGGAAAAGCTGATGCGACCACCCCCAATGAAGTATCTAATGTTAAGGGAAAAGTTCATGCAATGCGACTTGGCATGCTTTTCAGTCTATGCAACCCAAAAATTGCTGAAATACAGTCAAGTATGCAAAAAGAGAACGTGGAGCTTTTGCGATCGATAGTTAACGAGTGGAGGAAGATTTCTGTGCTCCCGGCTCGTATTACAAGACGAGTCATTAGGGAAATTTTTGGAACATATGCGTCTTATAACAGTGAAAAAAAAGACGAGCTGTTATCAAAGCAGAGAACTATCCAAAAAGCCATGTCACAAGAGGAAATGTTGGCCCAATTAGAATACCAATTAAAATTGCAAGCCGAAGAAGCATTGAAAGCCGCTGCAGAGAGAAAACAACCCCAAGAAGACGTTTGTTTCCAGCGACTTGCCAGGTCTAAAGTGTACACAATGTATTTGACACGTGTACAATTTGAAAAGCTAGCGAAAGACGCTCTCTTGGACGCCAATAAATCGTTTGGTATATTTATGGAAGTTGCCACGACTGAACATACTGGTAAGTTTGCTGTTAATTTCAAAGAATTTAAAAATGTCGTTAGAAAATTGGCGCAACTTCAATTCCCTTCATTCGGAAGAAAACTCGCAACACGAAAGTTTTGCATGGAATACATACGGAGACGTTCAAAGGTGTACAAAGGATGGAGAAAAATTAATGATAAAAGATTTGTGCCAAAAATGCCGAAGGTTATAGATCCAAGGGCCAAGGCATTAAAAAAAGCAAGAATTCAAAACGCGGCACTATACTTGCAGAGGATATGGAAAAAACGAAGACTGAGAATGAAAGCTATTAAACTAATTAGACGCTTTATAAAACGAAAAGCGGAATGGCGCAAAGCTCATCCACTAGAATTGTTGGAAAGCCAAATGTCTCAAATGGCTCAAGAAGACGAGGAAGAAATACCACCTATGGAAGACGAGAAGAGAAAGAAAAAAAAGGGTTGTATAGGAAAAACTTGTAGCAAATTAGGGCATCTCATTTTAGGAACAAAAGAGGAGGAAGAGGATGATGAGAGTGATAGCGATGATGACGAACTTATAGAAGAAAAAGATATGGAGGGTTTAACTCCAGATGAGAGAACGAAATTGACAATAGATACTATAAACAAATGCAGAGAAGACAAAGATTGGGATGAAGTGGTCAATACTATATTATCACAAATGAAAAATGAAGTCGAGCGTGATAAATTGCGAACAGGGACATCTTCCACGGAAGTGTTAGTCAATTGGAAACACACTGCGAATGTTATGGCATTTCATGTTGGGCTTCCAAAAATGTTGTATCAATATTACAGTATAGCGGCTGCTCATGGTCCACTAGAACCAACGAAGAATAGCAAGGCCAATTTGGAAGACCCAAATACGGAAGTGGTAAACACAGATTTTTTAAAAGGAATCGCCGGAGTCGTAAGCCTTCCAAAATTTGCGTTACCGGATGTCGATCCCGGAATCAGTTCATTTCATTTTACCTTTTGGGGTGCTGTTGCAATTGCATTCATTTATCCAATATACACCATAAAAGCTTTGCGCCAACTGAAAGCTGGTAAACTAGGATTGGACAAACACGGACGACCAGTTACAAAATTTTGCACTAAAGATGGACTTTACAATTTTGGATTAAATGCCGTCAATGATTATTTATATTTTGGAATGATGGTTCAATTTGTGAGCATATTTGCTTGCAAAATTGATGACCTGGCACCTCAGCCAGGGGAATCAAATTTCAAGTACGTTAAATATATTTTGATGGCAGATGCAAAATACATCAGAATCCCTAATTTTGGCGCTAATGGAACAATCAGTAATTACAGCATAGGCTACGCATATAAACCTATGGAATGTTTTAATCCTAAACATCCTACACATATTATTTACATGGCCGTTTGTACAATCGCTATTCTTTGTTTTTACCCATTGGCGACGTTACTTGCTCCTAATTTTCAGTTCAACAACAAAATGTTGGACATAAAATTTCAGCAGAGTTTTTTAATTATTCAAAATCAAGCAGAGCTTTTGATGGTGGCGTTCTCGATCTTCTATCAAGAGAGCTGGGCAGCTGTGCTTATCCCTCAAATGGTGATTTGCATGACTTTAGCATTTTCGAACTGGTTTATTCAACCGTGTCTTATTGAAAGATTGAATGTGTTTCGAACGGGTATTTACTCCATGGCAGCTGTATCATGTTTTTCTTCAATCATGTACCAAGTTTTGAAAGAAGGATTCGGTGGACATTACTGTTATCCAAAAGATGCACAAGCTGCAAAAGCTGGTGCAGTAAAATGTGAACCATTTTTCGTTAGTTCTGGTATATCATTTAGTATACTTGTAGTCGGATGGATCATAATTGGTCTTATGACATTTTATTTCTACAAAACTCGCCGTAGGAAAACAATTATTTACCCGAAAGAGTTGAAATCAATAAAGGTGCTAGAGGATGAGATGCTAGAGGATAATCAGAGCATGATGAAGGAAGGTGAATATGATGACGTACAAGTATAATATCGTGAGCAGTTCAGTAACGACTTAATAATATTTGTTTTCCCACACATGCACAAATCACACATATTATTATTATACTCGGTATCATGTATATTACGAGTATGATATACCGTATCATAGAATTTAATTACGATTAATATTTTTAATGTATACGAGTAAGAGAAAATTATATATATATATAATATATACGAGTAAGAGAACATTTTATATATAGTTTTAATTAAGGCATAACTTATTTTTTAAATTTACTCATATGATAATTCCTATCTCTCCAGAAAGAATACAATAACTGAGACATAATACATTACGTATTTTTAATATTTTATTATTTATAATAATAGCTTGCGGCGGCGCATGAGAGCTTTATTAAAAATAGTAGGAGTAAATCCTTCTTAGATTGAGCGGATTAACAATGTTATTCCTGAGATTGAGTATTGAGCGTGTAGTATTTACCACGGGGAAGTAAAATTATTATAACTTTAGATTTTAAACATCAAATATTATTTTATAATATAATAAATCATTTTTAAATAATAATAATATTTTCATTTTAAATATATATCATATATATATTACATTATTCAGGTAGTTGTTTACTACAATCAATATCATTTAAATCGTCTACCCCTTCGACTGGATTGACCAAACCGAGGCTTAAAGCGGGGATGTTCAAAAACGATTTCAAAGCATTCAAAGCTTGGAATTCTTCTGCATCGAGTAACAAGTCGTTAGAACCTTTTTCTTTTTCATCAAAATTCTGGTCAATTTGTTTTGCGGTTTCTATACGTCCACGTAATCTATTCCGTTTCCGTCCAAACGACATCTCACAATTTATTTGTTTTGGAGATGATTCTAAATCATTATTATTTACAGCCTTTTTAAATTCGTGTATCATACGGCTATTGTTATTGTTGTTATTTGCGTCAACATAGACGTGTTCTTTTTTCAAAATTTCAACTAAAATTTTCGTAGCATGTCTATCCTTTTCATCTTTCCCATTTACTATTTTAATGGACTCTTTGTCACTCGCCTCACCAGTTGAAGAATTAGCCGTACTTCGTAGCATTGAAGCCATGTGGTTCCGGTATATTTGGAGTGTGTTGTCTTATAAAAAAAACCTTCCTTCGTAAACGATTTTTTATAATAATTACAATAAATCTATTTTAATTGTACTGTGCTATTCTTGAATGGAATGTGCAAGTAGATATGCATATTAATTCCGTTATATAAAAAAAAAACAAAAAAAAAAAAAAATTGTTGAATTTATTCAACTATTTCAATTATTATTGGGCGCAATACCCTCTCGACACTCTAACTCTCGAAACAAATGTGAAGAAAGTATTCATGACCATATATTAACAAGCGTATGCTTCCTATCAAAATGCAAAATGTGAAGAAAGTATTCAGTGATTCAGAGTGGCACTGTGGCACTCGCCAAAAATATAAAATTTGGTACTTTTAAGTATATATATTATTTGTATACTAAATGGATATATAATGCAGATTCTCCCATTTTGGGTTTTACACTCAAATACAAAAACCAATTTATCCGCAAAAAAAAAATTCAAATCGTCTATTTAAGTGCAAATAAGAATACTAAATTTTCATAGTTGCCCAAGTCACATCTAGAATTTATTATATCTGCGCGGAGAAAATGGATGGTCTCAGTAAGAAGAAGAACGAAGGTTGTTATTATTATTATTATTATTTATTATTTCATTTACGAACCATAATAGTTTATATATATTGTAATTAATGCCACAAACTTAACTGCCAAAAGAACACCCCGATTTATTATCTCACAAGGACATATATTTTTTGAAGATGGCTGGCACCAGACCTGAATATGCAGCACCACCGGAATTATTTTATAATGAAGATGAAGCGGTGAAATATACCAGGAACACTCGCATGCTAAAAATCCAAGCACAAATTACGGAGCGGGCTATTGAACTATTAAACCTACCGTCCAAGCAAACTTCTTTTTTATTAGATATTGGTTGTGGGAGTGCTTTGAGTGGGACAATTGTTAGTGACAATGGGCATAAATGGGTTGGTATGGATATTAGTCCCAGCATGTTAGATGTCGCTGTAGAACGGGAGGTAGAAGGCGATATATTAATGTCAGATATGGGGCAAGGTATAGCATTTCGACCGGGTACGTTTGACGGCGCAATAAGTATTTCAGCTTTGCAATGGTTGTTTTACCCGAGCAAAAAAAGTCATCATCCTAGACGTAGGTTAGCAGCACTGTTTTCCCAATTGTATTCTTCATTATATCGAGGTGCCCGCGCGGTATTTCAATTTTACCCGGAATCTACCATACAAATGAATATGGCCGTGCAAGTAGCAATGTCATGCGGGTTTACTGGTGGTGTTGTTGTTGATTTTCCAAATAGTACAAAGGCAAAGAAATATTATTTAACTTTAACAGCTGGCACAAATCATACCTATTTACAACCTTTGTTGCAATATGAGACTTCTTCTAGTTATAGTAGAAACAATAGAAAAAGGGGTAGAAACGACGACGAACTGCAAAAAACTGTACATTATGAAGATTCTCGTGGTGATCGACGAAATCATTTTAAGCGACGGAAGCAACATACTGGAAAATCCAAAGTTAAATCAAAAAGTTGGATCAAGGCGAAAAAAGAACGACAGAAAAGGCAAGGCAAAGCAGTTAGGAAAAGTTCTAAATATACTGGAAGAAGACGTCCGATGGGATTTTAAAGATTTAAAAAAATTAAAACAGACTGTTTCAATCCATGCGATTTTGCGCTTGGTATATAGCAGTTAGATTTTTGCATATTAAATACGACTATATTAAGATACGAAGTAGGTATATATATATATATATGCATGTATATATTATGATATTATGAGATATGTATGCCCTGTGTATATATATATATGATATGTCATATAATATATATTTAACTTAAATGATATATGATATATAAAATGTTCTCTTACTCATATATTATATAAATTTCTTTTACTCCCGTTTATTAACATCTCAAGTCAACATCTCAAGTCAAAAATGATTTATAAAGTTTAGTAAAATTATTTAGTATTCAAAAGATTGTTCCTCTGTCTGTGATTGAGAGTTAAATGAAACTCCTTCATAGAGTTGTAAATCACATTCGTTAATCAATCTAAATGTTTTTGTATTGTATATATCAATTAATTTAAATAATATAAAAAATTCTCTTATTTATAAATTAAAGATTTTATTTACTCATACTGTATATATTTATATATGTATGTAATTACCAGAAATAATAATTAAATGAGAGATATAACTAAACCGTTACTTCCCCTGGAGGTCATGATTGCTTTTGTTTCTTGTTGATTGGATTTAAATATATATATATTTATATTTAAAATCATTTTTAAAAAAATATACGTTCGTAAAAAAATTCTCTAGATATATTATTTGAATATTTTAATATTATACGATCGTAAAAAATATTTTTATGTTTTTACTTATGATAGTTTTTTTATATTTGATATTACCGACCAATAGTTTCTGAACTTCTCCTAGCTCTAGCTGTTGGTCCTTTGTCTTCACTGCTCTCAGATGATTTTCGGCTCCTTCTCCTTTCTGCTTTTTTTAATAAATAACGACGGCGAAGGTATTTTTTTACACGCCAGTATATGAAGATCGCCAATAATCCAAAGAAAGAAAGTAATATTAAATACGTAAGAGTGTATCTTTCAAAATCGGTTGGCACTTTGATTTTCAAATGACATGTATTGAAATCTCCATCTTCATTTATCATTCCCATAAAACCCATATTGCATACACCTACGTCTGCTTGAACTTCGGGACTCACCCAACCAGGTTTTGGATCTCTTTGCAATGGATCTTGCCATGCTTTGAGCCACTCATTCTGGAATTTGATATCAAGTAAAGGGGTACAGAGACATGTGCAATAATTTGGCGCTGTACAATTTCCACGCCCAATACTATATTTTCCCCACTCAATTGGTACTACCTCGAGCATATTTGTTTGACATGGATCTAATTCAAAATCTAATACTTTCCCAGGATCAATAGTTTGCAAGTCTTCAACCATTTCAGAATCTGCAATGGTAGTACAAATTGGAGTCATACAATCGTATCCCTCCCAACCTTCAGCACAAGTGCAATAATCAGGCGCGGTGCAATTACCTAAATTTGCACAGCGATAACAACCTTCACCGCCACCAGCAATTCCTATACACTTAGGGTCAAAAAATCCTTGCACGCAAATTGGCATAGAACAATCTTTCCCACCGTAGCCAGTCAAAGGAAAATACTCTTCGCCAAATAGCGGAAAGTCTTTTGCGTCTGGCTCGACTGTATATAACACAGACTCCGTTGTAATACATTTACAAGTATCTTTTGCTTTGCATATGCCCCCGTTTAAGCATCCTACAACCGCTCCTGTTGATATAGCCCTATCAGTTTGAATATGTCGACATAACGGAGTGTCGCAGTCAATGCCACCGGCGCCGTCAGGGCAGATGCACATGTCTGGGTGTATACACGAGCCCCGATTATAACATCCATATATGCCTTCCCCTTGTGGGTTTCCTGCAGGATCTTTGATGAAATCTTCTGGCCCGTCCCGTATATACGCGATATGATTTACGCGTATACGCCGATTGCTTCTTTGATTTGGGTTTAACATTTCATATGGTTTTACTTCAAATTCAATTGATGCATTTTGTAACTTAAAGTCCCCCTCTTGCCATGTCAATACATTACATAGATGATTATCATCCGTTCGTTCCCAATCTTTATGAAATTTTAAGCCGGAAGCATAACCTTTAATACGATGAGCTCTACCAGAACCTTCAAACCTATACCTATGTCCCGGCGGCGATCGATAATAATCCGGCTCAATCTGGCCACAACCTGCTTGAAAAAATTTGCCGTTATTTCTTAGCACATCGCCATCCCCAATAACCCATTGTCCACCAGACGACAAATCGTCCATAATCTGTGTAAAAATTTCTCCAAATGTCCGTTCGCCATCACATACTACTTTACCTTTGACCATCTTAATCGGAACATCACATGAAATTTTATCTTTTGACATTGTAACAAGATTATTGATCGGTTCATCTTCAAATATAACACCATATAATGGAGTGGCCATGAATTGCTTTACTTTTATACGTTCCCTCGTTGTCAAGCCCGATAAATACTGATTGCAAATGTCTGACTCGCACATCTCAGGATTCAAATAACATGTAAATGTAGACGTGGCATCATCTGGGTAAATGCATTGTTCAATGACGCTGGGAAACTCATAATGCCGACCACCTAATCGTGTTAACGCAACGCCGGTTTTGACGTTCAAAACAAACTTTTCTGCTTGTACGCATATAGGCGTTGAACAATCGAAACCTGTCCAACCCGTGTACTGAGGATCTCCGTTTTCTTGACGGTATAATGGTCTTCCACCACCCTCTCGCGCATCGCGCCATAAGCTCCACCATTGTTTACATGTGCATACGTCTGGTGCTGTACAGATCCCACCGTTTGCACATTCTTGCGCGCACAATGCCTTAGAGCAATCGTGCCCAGACCAACCTTTTTCGCAAGTGCAAACGTTTGGGGCTGTACAGTTACCAAAATTTTTACATTTATTTATACAAATTGGAATACTACAATCATGACCGGTATAACCGGGAGCACACTGACACAGGCCTGGGCCTATGCAGGTACCATTGTTGTAACAGCCACGAATAACTGTGTCTAAACACTGCCCCCCAGCATCATTCCAACGCCCAATACCACTTTGAAATTGATTTGTACTTCGAATCCTCGGTCGAAAAGCGGCGTCGGTGTTCAAGACTGGAATTGAATAACGGCGATTTCGAAGATCAACCGCTTTGGCATGGTCAGCTGTACCATTAAGTCTAGTGAACACGGATAAAACTGTACCTGGCCCAACATAGGTTGGTGGGGAGCCATAGGTTTTACCCCCTTGTAAACTACACTCAATATTTCTGTTATCATCACATGCAATGGCTTTGTTGTCATATGTAAAGCCGTTGTATTTATCGGCAGATACCTGGATTTCATCTACATTTCCAAAATTAGATGTAAATTCCACGGTCCACCTATGTCCATGGCAACCATCACCATAAATTGTTGAAGAGGACGTCATACCTTTACCCCAATTACCACAACCTTGATAAGGGAAATTGTATTGCGCGCAAACACATTGAGGGCCAGCATCCGGATCATTAGGATCATAGTTAGGATCGTAATTACATGTAGGGCATAGATACATGGTGAACATTCTTGTTTGACTTTGATCAAAAGCTTGGCAATCTTTGTAAATATATCTTTCGCACATTTCAGCACTACCATCTTCGATAATGTTACTTTTAGTAACAGTAACGGATCCAATACTCTCCAAAGCTTCTAGCGCTTCTTGAATTTTCTCTGCAGATGACGTTGCGTCCAAATTTCCACTTATGTGGGCTCGATTTAAGTAATATCCGGACCAATCTTTGCCTTCTGTATATGTTGTTTTCAATCTGTCAAAGTTAGATAAAAGCACCGCCTCCTTATCTGGATCATTTAACAAATTATATACATATTGCTGGCAAGTTAGACCAGAATATAAAATACACCGATATAATGGTTCTTTTTCTCGTGTTATATCGCGCGCAGTTAATCTGGCAGCATCCAAGTAGTGAACTATGCCCGGCACAACTTTCGTAACTGCTGTACATGTTGGATGCGCAATGCATATTTGCTGATGGACTTCTGGCCAACCGGACGTATCCCAATACGTATTAAGCATTTTCAGCGTATACGGATAAACATGTCCAGCCCCTGCGTAAAAAAATGGCATTTGATAGGGATGGACATTAGTGGTATAACCTGGTGTTCCTACCGTCCCAGGGAACATCCTGCATAAAAGAACTTCCTGACAAGCAGGTATAATTGGTTCTGGATAACGTATGGGATCATTATATATGACAAATTGCCTTGGTTGAATATCTAAATGTTGGACGAAAACATTTTCCCTTGCTTGGCTCGACCAGGCGTTGTACGAAAGACGAAAATATCCCCCAACCTGATTTGCTACAGTAGGCGCTTGATTTACGGTTACGATAAGTTCTTGCACTTCGTTTTGTCCACATTTTCTCATGTACTCAACCGAACATTTTCCTTTTCTCCATCCATTGCCTGATCCCCACTCAGGCTGCTTTTTCCATTCCCATATGCCTCTTCTTAAATACCCAATGTCTATATTGTCTCTACTAGATGGTTCGTTTGTAACTGTATAGGTTCTGGGGAAATCCATATCTTCCCAATAGTAGTTATGATCATCTTCCCCTCTGCTAGTCCAGTCATTGGATATGGAAGAATATCCCTTTTCTTTTATTTTAGGCCCATCCATATACCGAGAATAATAGTTTGGATGAGAGTGCATATAATTAGCGTTTTCCCATTGGGTCAATATTCGCGAGGAACAACTGTACCAGCCTTGCTTGTATATTTTGTTTTCTGCTGTGTTGTCAAATGAATACCGCTCTGACCACTTTTTTTCTTGGAGATCAGGGTGCTTTGGTCGCAGATCATCTAGTGGTAAAGTAGGGTATCTTCCAGAAAAACTTGGCTCATAATAACCTTGGTTACATACTGGTATTCTACAATCAAAACCAACCCACAAATCATTCTCGTTAGCATCTTTTTTGCAATCGCATTGGCCAGGATTTACACAACTTCCACCATTTGAGCAACCATAAACACCTTGCACTATTTCCCGTAGTTCCACGAAGACAACAACTCGATCTGCTGTAGACTCTAGCGGATACGAAGACCATTCGTTCTCGCCAGTAAAGTTATACTTTGTTGTAGGCAATTGCCGCCAGTGGGGAGAAAATCGATTAAATTCATCATTGTATTGAAAAGAGGCCGCTGATGTTGTAGATAATTCCATTGGCATACACGTACTTGCCGTTGCATGTAAACGACCAGAGCTGCTACCAGCCATGTTGCCTTCAGCTGGACGAATTACAGTGCTTAATCGTTCAGTTTGATTACAATCAAATCCATTAGTTTCTCTACACCACTCCTCCCATAAACAAGGAACATATGTCTTCCATACCCACCCTTCATTTAAACTTGCAGTGGTATTTGGGTTATAATTAGCACCCACCCGATCTGATGGATCAGCAACAAATGCACCTTGAGTGCAAACTGGTTTTGAGCAATCGTAACCAGAATAGTCGTCAACACATTTGCATGTATTTGGTGCTACGCACACACCTGCATTTAAGCAGGTTTGCGTACATACAGGCGTGCGACAATCCTGTCCTTGCCAATCGGTAGGACACGTGCATACATTTGGTGAAGTACAATTTCCACCGTTACCGCAAGTTTGTTTGCACGTCGGTGTCGTACAATTTGCATCAAACCATCCCGGAGCACAAGTACAGGTATCCGGCGAAGTACAAGCACCCCCATGTTCACAATTTTGTACACATAGAGCTTGGTCACATTCATCTCCAGCCCATCCTGGTATACAAGCATATGTATCTGGGGCAACGCAGACTTTTCTTTTTCTTTGAGAAAGTGGAAGTGGGGGATCACATATAGGTGTCGTGCAATCCTCTGAAGTCCAACCCCTTGGACACTGACATACGTTTTCTGCTTTACAAATTCCTCCATTTTCACAAACTTTTGTACACACAGCAGTTACGGTGCGTATGGCATTGTTGTTTTGGTCCACCAAATATAATTTTGACACGTCTGACAAATTTTGTCCACCAGGTGCACCTCTCACTGACTTGGTCGGGTAGGCAGTAGCTATGTCAATTAACCCATTAAATTTAGTTTCTGTTGGAGGACGTCCATCTTTATATCCCCGCACATTATCCAGTTTAGAGCCAGGAAGACCTGCAACACTTTCTACAACAACTCGAGCAAGTGGAAGCCATATTGTTCGAAACGTACTCGGCCAAGGGAGACCGCGAAACGTTGATGTAATACCATTGTTTGTTATTGATTGGAAAAATTTCTTTTCGCCTATAGTATTGACTGCAATATTGCCACCAGTCGCATCGTCAATTTGGCCATCATGGATTGCAGACCTACAAACTGATGAAAAATCAGCATACTTCCCCCCCCCCCCCTCCTTCCTGCCCCCCAACAACCGTACCACTCGCATTTTTACACCCAGGTGGGCAATTTACAATAAATTGAGTATTAAAACCAGATTCTTCCATTGTGTACGTCATCTCTGAGGTTGTTTCATCCCGGTAATATCCTGTACCACCATCGTAAAAAATAGTTTTTCCTGAGCTAGTAGGACCAAAGTCGGGAGGTTTTGGACCTTGGCAGTTCATTATCCGCTTTCCTACTGGTTCCCCACCAGCATCTGCTGAAACCACATCATTAGTTGTCAATGTCATGCCTAAGTTGTAGTAAATGTTCCCTGCGGTTGGAGTACCCTTCAAAAAAAAAGCATCTTCTGGAGGATCGTAGCTAGCGCATCCGGACGGTCTCTTTAAGTTGAAAGCAGATTTTTCGCAGCTTAACGTTGGAGCTAACTGCAAGGAGCGCCCAATTCTTCGAAGGCGCGAACCAACATAATCCGCAACATATATCGTACCTTGTTGTGTCATCGCAATACCCCGTGGATTGTTGAATGACGCCAACGGCCCATATCCATCTTGTTTTCCTGGTGGAAGTTGTCCAGCGACAGTCGTAACACGATTTAAAGATAATATATCTTGTACCAAACTGTAACCTTCAGTGGTTATGCGACGGACACGATGCCCATCAGTTATCAACACGGTGCTATTTAAACCGATTGTCACATCTCTAGGAAAATAAAATCTTGCATAGAACAACTCTCCATCTCGATGACCAGGGACACCATGAAGACACGGAGGAGGACAGCCGTACGTGTCATCGTAATTGTCACCATCAAAGAAATGGGTAGTGTTTCCAGCTGCAGTTGTGACAGTGCCATCAACTTCCACTCGGCGAATCAAATGGTTGTATGTATCAGCGACAAAAGATGTGCCATATGCGTCCGTAGCAACTCCTGATGGATGGTCGAAACGCGCTTCAGTAGCACTTCCATCGCGATAACCCGAGGCAGGAGCCATACCTTTTTGACCAGCTAATGTGGAAACTACGCCATTCCGTATTTCACGTATACGATGATTATTTGTGTCTGCGACATGTATGACTAGAATATCGTTATCATACCACATTGAGATTCCTTGTGGTAAATCAAATGTTGCTTCATCAACAGGTCCATCATGAGAACCACCAGGATGGGTACAAATACCTGCATAATCAGAAACGACTCCATACTTGTCTACCTTACGAATGCAATTGTTTCCAGTATCACATATGTATATGTTTAGCTGTTCATCCACAACTGCTGCCCCCGGTTTATTAAATTTAGCAATATTGCCAGGCCCATTCTTGTAACCCGCACCATTTCCTCCGGCCAATGTTTCTACAATACCTTGCGCATTCCCCTTTTTTTTTGACCATGTCCAACGTACACCAAATGGTCCTTCTGGATCTGGTATAGGACTATCCTGACCGTAACCCCAGCATCGAACTGCGCAGTTTCCAAAATCCTCGGCTTCTGTCAATGGATCAACACATATACCGCCTGAAAGCATTAAACACATATGTGAAGTCATAGAACCACCGAAATCATTTCTATGTGCACCATTTACCGCCCAAGGAGTATCTGACAAAGAAGGGATATTTCTGGGCAATTTCAGATAATCCACTCCTTGTAATTGCATCGAGCACCTCTTCTCTCGATTTGCCCCACAGTCAATATCCATACACACATGGCATTTACTTTGCGTTCCAAATGGACCGCAAGTGTGGCCTAAATTTTGATAATTATTCATAGTACGTCCTTTAAAAGCAATCGCAAAAGAAACTACACCTTTTGACAGCTCACCAAAATTTGTGCTATCAACATCACTATATCTATCAGGATTATCGCTTGCGGTATTTACATCAAAGCGCCGAATGTTGAATCCATGCGGCTTCACATCAGCGCTCTCCCCAACACCAGCACCATTGATTTTCGTCAGTGTACTATCTAAAAGAATCTCGCCAGGGTCTAGTGATATAACCACAGTGTTACTATTAATGGTGTTAAATTTCACTGTACCTTTTGCGACACAGAGTGTCACGTTACTACATTGCTGGACTATATGGCCGGCAGTATATGAACCAATGTTGATAGAGGCGGCTTGGGTTGTATCTCTCACTTGAAAGACTTTACCGTCAACATCTGGCATACTATTTTCCCCACTAAATAAAACAAAATCACCGTTAGCAAATCCATGCCCGTCGGCAACGACATATGTCGGTATCCCCTTAATAATGGACGAATATTTATGTAAATTTCGTTGATATGAAAATGGCCAGTGAGGTTTAGCAACACTTTTACACCAGTGTTGCTCCACCCAAGCTTTATGCAGCGTCATTGTCAGCACATTTTTTACGAGAGCCATTATAAGACAAAATGTACAGCATATGTGTAATATTGTTCGCATAGTAAGTTTTCGAGTCTTACATAGTTGTGAAAACAGCTGTTGAATCATAGTTGTTACAGCAGAAAGAACAAAAACTTTGCACAATTTAATTTAATGTGAAAAGTAATGTACCATAACTAAGACAACTGCTTGTAAAAATAAGTTTGTCACTTTTATAGAGCCGTGTGTTTTTACCCTTTCTAGCAATATAGAACAAAAAGAATACAAATTGTATAACAATATTATAAAGACTGAATACTTGCCGCATCAATTGCATAATCCATAATAGGTGTAATGAATTAATTATTATTAGCTTGGTTTTTACATTATTATTATTATTATTATTGTCGTCCCAAATTATTATTATTGCTGCTTTTGCTGGCCAGCTGGCTGCCAGCCCGGTATAACAATAATACTAATATAGTAGTAATCTCCTTTTGGCACAAGAAAACGCTGTAATTGGTATAAACTCAGGACGAAAAACCATGTAGACTAACCACCTAACAAGTTATTTAGTATACTTAGAACTCAATGTACTAAAAAAATATTTTATGTTTTATGTTGATTTATAAATAGAATAACAGAATAACATAGAACTATGTATGAACTACAATACACCTTTGCTATACCAAAAAATATTTAAATTGCTTTTCAAAATATCAAAATATCAAAGTATGATGTTAGCAGTAAGCCAGGTAAGCCAGTAAAAGCAAGCGGCTTATAGTGCTGTTAAACGCGTGGTTTCTTTAATATCAAAAGACCATCTAATAGGACTTGGTATAATACATTATTCTGTAGTTTTTTTTAAATAACGACAATTATAAAGCCAATCTACGAGGCGTAAACCACCAATCAAATTAGAGATATTTTTACTATGAGTGAGTTACCTGGTAGACTATACGAGTTAGGAGAATAAAGTAAATTAAAATATTCTGATGACTGATGATGGATACTGTAATTTAAATTTGGAGGAGTGACGCATAATCCTTAATTAAGGAAAATGGCAAGCCAGGTAAGTGCAAGTGCTATCTTATTAATCTCCAGCATTCTAATCTAAATCTGGCAATGCGCCAATCCAGGCAATCCAGCAATCTGGCAATCTGGCAATCCAGCAAGATAATAAATTGCTATTACCAGTATACAAGTAGTAGCCAATAATAATAATAATAATAATAGCAAAAATAATAATTTTAATTGCCCGAACAACCTATTATATTAATAAACACAAATAATAATGTATTAGTTGGAACGAATTTATAATGAAATTAGGAAATCATCCACGGCACAGAATCTCACAAATAACTAGAGTAAGAGATGCACCAGAGAAGAACTGAGGCGAAATGCTTCATATTTGTATTAATTGCGTTTTTCCAAAATGTATCAAGAGGTGACTTTTTATACCCTGATTTTGAGAGCACCATTGGTCTTGACTTTAATGGAGCTGCTGCGACATCCAGTTGTGATGAAGGGAAGCGTTTAAAATATCAACCACGGCATGGCACAGCAGATCAAAACAACGAAGTACCACCATCCACATCTGAAGAAGACACGCAACAAGCTCAATTTCAAACAATTAGAATGGATGATACAACACAAGCAACTTCTAAAGTTAAAGATACTACTGCCATTTTAGGACATAGGGAAAAATGGGGAAACTCTTTTTATACCGGTTGCCGTGTTCGATTGCGTCTTACGCCATCCGAGCCTTCAAAAACAGGCTCGGTATGGCACGCTAGGCCAGCTGCAATTTTTGGAGGTTTTCAAACCACTTTTACATTTCAAATTGTAGATCCATCAAGAACCTGTACACTTGTAAAGGATCGACAATTCAGCACGCAACACCATGAATCTTGTATGGTTCATGGTGCTGATGGTTTTGCTTTTGTGTTGCATGGTAGTGAAGATAAAACTAGTGCCATAGGTGATTCAGGAAAATCGCTTGGTTATGGAGGAATCCCAAACTCAGTTGCATTTGAATTCGATACATGGTGGAATCCTACAAATGGTGATAGTTTCACGGACCATGTGAGTATACAATCGAAAGGATTTCTACCAAACGAACCTGGAGAAGCTGGTAGATTATTACTCTCAGAGGCGGTTGACTTAGCTGATGGTTCAGAACATAACGTAAAAATTGTATACTTCCCATTCATACATTATGAATATGTGAAATATTTTACCGCCATTAGTAATGTTATTCCGTATTTATTAGACAACGAGGAAAACAGACGAATTGGCACTCTTGTGATGTGGTTAGATGCAATCCCAGCTAATTATACTGATTTTAGCGCAAAGCCTTTGCTTGCCATGCCAATTAATTTGTCAGCATTATTAAAGTTACGAGATGGCACAGCGTATGCAGGATTTACCGCTTCCACTGGTAGACAATTTCAAAAGCATGATGTCATCCGTTGGACATTTTGCGAAAATTACAGATCGTGTGGCTATGATATTTCGGATGCAAAGGATGAACCATGGGACTTTGATTATCACCAAGAAAGCAAAAAATATAGCGGTACTGAATATGGAAAACAATTTAATGCAAATAGATGGAGTGCTGCTAATCAAGGAAGTCTTGATGGTGTCCCTTCTCTCCCTTATAATCAGCATTAAATACGCAACAATAATAATAATTGACCACAATTGACACCTTATCAGCTATAATGTACTTTTGTTTTATCGTCCACGTCAATATGCCATGCAGTCTATCGTAGTAATTTATTTTTTTTATAACATATATGTAGATACAAGGTGCGCTAACCTGGCTAAGCAAAATGTTTGACTAAGTAAAGAGTTGCACATCATCTGGTCCTAGATATTACTTTTAGATATTACTAATATGCTAATATACCTGGAATAATATAGCCTAGATAGAGATAGAGCTAGCCTCAGCTGGCTACTTGTTAAACCCACTGGTACACTCTCATTCCTATGACTCCTGCTCCCTCTGTTACAGTACCTGTTACAGTACCTGTTATACCTGTTACCTGTAATATGGGTCGGCCTATACTTGTTAGCTTACATAGCAGTAGTACGGAAACCGGAGTAAGTTTGAAAGTATGAAATACAAAAATACCAAGCCTTAGCAAGGCCTTGGGAAGGTTACAGTGTAGAGCTAGCTCAGCTAACAGTAACGGCAACGAACGTGCGAACAGCATAATAATAGCACACAAGAGTAGAAATATGACATTGCTAGCATTATTTTGGCTGTTAGTAAAAAAGAGTGTTCTGGCACAAATATATAGGAGGTTACTTATACTGTTACACTATAAGATAATATTACCATGCCTGCAGCAGGTACACCACACTGTTACTGTTGTTATACTGTTAATACTACTATATTACCTGTATATTTAGGAAGTTGAGTTTATTATTATTATGATGATTATTATTATTCAAATAATTGACAAATAATATAGACCAATAATGAATACTTCATGAGTAAGCGCCCACAGAATGTGATATTTTATCATTAATAATCATATCATATAATTGTAGTTGCGACTTATTGATATTACAAAAACAATTTAAAAGTATACAAGAGTTCAAAAATAACAATAATTTGCGTTGAAGATGGCGAAACCGGTAATCAAAAATAGTGATATGGGACCAGAGTTATCAGAAAAGGCGCTAAGAATTGCTTCAGAAGCTGTTGACATTGAAGCTACCGAACAAGTAAGTAAATAGCATGAGTTTTGTATTCCTCGCTTCTAACTATTAAGCTGCAAAAGTGGCAATGTGCCCCTTGCAGGCGCATGATTCACGTCATAAAGCAAGACCTAACTTCACCACATAACAATATGTACACATATATTCCAGGCCATGGCAGCATATATAAAAAAAGAAATGGAAAAAGAAAGTTCAGGCGTCTGGCATTGTTTTGTCGGAAGAAAATTTAGCAGTTATGTCACTCACGAGGCCGGCCATTTTATATATTTTTACATTGGACAAATGGGAATATGTTTGTTTAAGACCATCTAGCTGCTAATAACTAAAATACGATAACTAAAATACGATAACTAAAATACGTATTGTAGCAAATTATTTTACTTTCATTCCATATAATAAAGTAAAATAATAGATGGAGTCGTAACTATCGAGTAATGTCGAAGAGTGATAAAATATGAAAATTATACCAAAAAAATACATATTTGTATGCACGTATATATATATATAAGAGTATAATTATAATAATGAACTTCGTCCGATGTATTAAGTGTACATATGTATACGTAAATAAATTATAATCTGTACGCCTTAATTTTAAATTCTTATTTTCTACTCGCGACAATTCCTACTCTCCAAAGAAATATTTTAACCAAAGCCAATTATTAATATCTATCTCACTGAAATCGAAGATAGATGATATGATATCATTTATATATAAAAAATTCTCTTATTTATAAGTTAAAAAGTTTTATTTACTCATAATGTTATATTCACTATATATGTGTAGTTACCAGAAATAATTAATACTATTACCTAAACAGAATTGCGTAAAATGAAAAAGTGTGGGGGAATTATTGATATTGTGTAGATCCCGGGGAATCAGGGGGTTTCTTTTGCTTCTTTTTGGCTGGTCGTCGTAGCCCTTTAACTCGCGCTCCTATACTCTGTGAACCTGAAGTGTCCTTAGTGGGTAAATTTCGCTTCTTCAAAGTGGAGCCATCAGTAATCGAATCATTTATTATTGCATTAATTAATTTGTTTATATTTTTTTAAATTTTTATAAATATTAATATTATTTTAATTACTAAAAATTATACTCTTGTATTAGTACGACGTATCAATTTCCGCCACCATTGATTATGACAGATAGAATTAAAATGCCAACAAACAAGCCATGAGACTTTTGCAACATCATCCCGAGAACTTTAAATCCCATCTCAGTCTTGTTCGAAACATACGAGTACATAAAAGTAAGATTTTTTGATGTGGAATTTAAAGTAAGATCAAACAACAACAGTGGAAATTTTTGATGCTTGTCTAATCGCGTTGTAGTTGGATCATTATCACCTAAAGCTCCCATGCGAGCTTTCAACCTCAGCATTTTTTCATCATCTTCAATAGATGTGATCATTCGTTCACTGATCGTTGCACATATTATGCTGCATGCATGATTTACACCACCACCGAAATATAGCATACAAGTTAACAAGAAACCATAGTTAAGCACTTGAAAAACAGCAAGACTAGCCGAATCTACAGCATTCGCAGAGTCATCGACAAAGTAAAGCTCTAAGATGTTTTGAAAAACGCCTACGGCGCAGATTGGAATTAGCGGAGCGCATAAATGTTTCCCTAGTGACATTGTTGCATCATCAACCATGCATCGAACTTTGTAAAAAGTTTGCAAATGATTATCTAAATCTCTGGTAATATATTTTTTTTCCATTATATATGCTGATAAACTTAATTGCATGAATACATATATGCCAATAGCATGCCATACTACCTGAGAAAAGAAAATGGAAAAAGGCACCGACAATAATGCAAAGTAAAAAAAGGGAAAAGGACTATCCAACTTAGACATCTCTATTACAAACATTGCATTGTAAAGTATAGAAGAACCTAAGCCAACCGTAAATGGCAATACGTATATACACCATCTAAATCGTTTTCTCCCAAAATAGTCACGGCCTTTGTCTGTTACCATGAACAGTATTAATCGTTTCAATAATTGGTCCTGATACAATATTTGCGATAGTATATACTGGGATAATATACCAAGAAAAATGAAAGCTAGGTCAGATATTGCCAACCCAGCCCCCGATACTGTAAAAAAGCAAACGAACCTGATGATTCCAAAAATGAAGAAACCAACAACAGATGTCCCAGAACAAGCATGGCGATGCATTTTGTTAGCTTCACATTGTATGCCTTGAACTAGTAATAAAAAATACCATCTTTTACCCCCCCAAGTCTGGTATAAATTTTCGAGTTCATCTCGTTCGTCGGGTTCAGGTGCTTTTTTAATGATTTCTAATTCGGACAATTCTTCGTTAGGGTCTCTTCTTCTTTTTTTTGGTGGTTCTTTTACCTTTGCAACACGTTTCGGCTTTCTTTTTGGAAATGCAATGCGCCGTTTTTTTTTTTTTCCTTCCCCTATAGGATCTTTTGATCCCATTTCAGGCGCAGTCATTGGTCGTGCCTCAAGAACTTGTTGGACATAAGGATCATTAAGGGCGCTCGGTAATGCATCTGCTGTGTACGGGCGCATATCTTCCATTTCTTTTTGCTTACCAGTTGACGTCTCTTTTTCTGTATGCTGAATGTCTTCACTATCTTTTTGTTTCTTGTCATGTTGAGCTTTATCTTTATCTACATTACTACCCTTTTTTTTCTCTCCTCCTTCCCCACCACTATCCTCATCGCTGTCTTCATTGCTGTTTTCGTTACTAGAACTGCCTTCCGATGAGCTATCGCCGTCTTTATTTTTTGTTTCTTCGCCGTCACTACTTTTGTCTGTTTCCTTTCGTTCGTCTTCTTCCCTACTATCCTGATCTTCTTCCTCTTCTTCACGAATTTCTTTCACTGGGCTTAATACAGAATGCCCTGATCCAGGTCTAATATTGTTACCATCGTCAATTGCAGGACCTGCAAACGCGACTTTTTTACTAGATGTTGATGAAGTACCAGATGACATAGATCCTGCGGAGCTTGGTCTTAAACTTCCAGCCGAACTTGGCCTCAAGCTCCCTATCGAACGGGAACTGGATGATAAAGATCCAGCAGATTTTGGTCTTGGTCTTGCTTTACCCTCAGCATCGTCTAACTGCTGTTGGTTTGATTGGCCTTTAGCCAAACCGGCAACAACGGAAGCCGAGACCGGCCGCGAATTTTGAGGACTTTTGCTTCTTCTTGATCGCCTGCTTCCAGCTGTATTTGGCCTAGACTTTCTCGCCAATCGCAATTTTAAATTTTCATTTGCTGTCGTTAGGTCCATATGTCTTAACTGTAAAGAGTCATATGCTAAAGTGCGTTCTCTTAAAGCTGATTTCAACCTATCTATTCTATCCAAGTACTTTTCACATTCCAAATCTAAAGAGTCGTTCTTTTTTTTAAGGTCCACTATGATTGCTCGAAAGCGTTTATTTTTATATTTTAACAGTTCCAATTGAGACGCCCTTTCATTCAACATTTCTGCTTGTTCTTCCCTCGCTTTATATAATGCTTCATCTACCATACGATGAGCTCGCGCTTCCGTAACCATTGGTACAGGTACATTGAGCTTCTTGGTTAAAGACGGTAGATTTGGCGCTGGCTGCATATTACTTTGTTCTTTCTATATAATTTTAGTTTCTACAGCTAGTCTGTCTTTCTATGGTTTTGATAAAAAGATAGCTCTTTGTAATTAAAAGATATGATAATTAAAAAACAATTGGAATATGATTAACATGTGGTGCAATTAATGATTAATAAATTAATTAGATATTAGTCTATTATTATTATTATTAATAAATAATAATAAAAAATAATAAGAAGAAGAAGAAGATAGCACCCCATAATAGTCTAGTAGCATTAAAATAATAGAAACGGTACTTTTTTTTTAATTTTTATTTCTTTATTATACCGATTCTATACCAGACTAGCAAGCTGGCAAGCTGGCAGGTGCACTAAAAAAATTATATCAGGGAATAATCAAAGGGAAAATCTCCGTTCCAGATTAGCTACTAGTAGAGCTACTTATAATAACTACTATTCAGCTATAATGCTATAATAGCTTTACCTGGTATTGTTATAACTGCCGACTCCTTAGCTGCCGCTAGACTAGTACATATACGTGCCTACCAGCCACCAGCCTACCATCAGCAGCCTACCGCAACAAACAACAATCAACAACAACAACTCCATAAAACATCACTTAAGCTATTGATTAAATAACTCAGTTGGTTTGAATCACCATCTCCTAATGCTCTTCCGTCAAGATGTGATTCGACTATAAATATATTTTACTTCCCAGCTAAAAGACCTAAATCTATTTAAATTCATAATATGATTTCTTTTGACAATTTCAAAATTTGGAAAAATGAGATTAATTCAGTTTGTAAAAATACTCCAAAAATTAAATTCATTAAGGACAAAAAAGCAAAAAAAGCTGTCCGATCACATAAGATTGCAAAGAAAGAAGTGCCGGCGGAAATAAATGCTGTGAGTTCTTGTAAAAAAAATAATTCGCTAATGGATAACTTAAATCAAAAATGTGGAACAATAATGGAACTAAAGAACGTTGAGCAAATAGAAAAAGTAAGCAATGTCTTGAAACAATATAATGAAATAGTGGATAAACAGCGTGCACAGGAAATAGCAAAGGCTGAGTTGATTGTTGATAATTTTGACCATATTGTACCCCATATTGCTGTAAAAAAGTATAATGATTTCCTGTCTTCGAAAATCCCGAATCCAATGGCAGACTTAGAACGGCCAACAGGCATAACCTACGACAATACCAGTGAGGCAAAACCATCCAGGGAAAGGGAAGCGCTAGAAGCATTTATTTCTAGAATGGCTAAAGGTCAGCTTGTTGTAAAAAATGGCGTTGTAACTACTTGTCCAAGCCATAAAGTAATATTAAATATGAGGAAAAGACTATTGGAATTCGATGTTGAAGCAAAAAAAATGCAAAGAGAAATATTATCCAATGCAAATATGATAGAATTAAACTCAAAATATTATAATAAAGAACAGTCTTACACTCTTGGGCAGCTTTCCAGGCAACCATTAGTACAATTTGGCAAGAACGAATCAAATAAGAAAGTTGAGAGAAAGAACAAATTACAGCATACGAGAAAACGTTCAAAATTGATAAACAGGCCTGTACAAGAATGTATTACAACAAAACTAAAGCATTATGATAATTCTAAACTTCATAACAAGGCAGATAATCATCACCAAAATCTGCATCGGAAACATCAAACGCATAAAACAAGTTACCGTAATAACATATTTAATTCCAAATGTATTCCCACTGTAAATTTAGGGAATAGAAAAGGTAAGGAAGATACTTTTGAATTTTCCAAGATATATAAAGATTTTCATGACAAATATCACAATCCTTATGTAAAGCACAAAGATGAGTTAGAAAAAATTGACATCGGCAATAAAAACAAACTTATGCAAACTCCAACCCAACAACGATTTCTAAAATTGGAGCATTTTGTAACATCATGCCAGACTGATAAAGACATTGGTAAAATAACAGACTTAAAAAAAAGTCGTGTTGTCAAAAGGATGTCTGATTTATTGCAACTGCCAGATGAAAATTTTTTGCAAAATATAAATTTCACAAAAAGAGAATGGAAAAGATTACCAAAGCAGCAAAAAATGGCATATTTTAAGACTGAAAAGATTATACATGAAGTTCTTAGTTTACGCAACAAAGTTGCAATACAACCAAAAATGTCTGCGTTTTAAATAACGAAGAAGTCTGAACCTACTCACGCTGGTATAGTATTAGAGTGCAGACGTATATTAAAGCTTTATTTTATGATATACGAACTTACAAGTGTTTTAGAAATATTTCGTCTCTAATAGTATTATTATGCTAATTGTTTAATTTCTTGTTTTTCCATAAGTGCATATTTTTGAGTTGTACACTGATAGGAATAGTATGAGGGACTATATCCGGTTTTTGGATCAAAACAACAATTAGAAGAGTATTTTAGATAGGCAAATAAACTTAACTATACGAATTTCGCGGAAAAGTAAGCATAACACAACACCCAACAACAAAAAAAGAAGAAAAAAAAAATAAAAAAAAACTTGTTTGTGGTGGTTTTTTCACCACCACTAGGTGCACTAACCACTAACTGGCTAACTACAATTCAAACATCGTCGTCAAATGTAGTAGGCGTGCGGGTTCCACTCGTAGGAACTGTTCATAGAATTACTGGAAGACGAAAATGTGATACGTTGCAGGGGTTCACAAGCTAATCAAAACTAACCAAGCAAATCTATATGAAGAGAGTTGAAGCTAGTTGGAGGCTTATGGCACTGAGCTTTGCGCTCGTTTTGCTGAGTTTTGCGACCCCAACAGTGCCTCAAGAATCTATGTTAACGGAAGAACTTTTTGTTCGTTTTGGTATACAATCTGACAAAATCACGGTCCACGAATTTCACAAGTCCTACCCAAAAGTTTTCAAATCTGCAGGTGTTGAAATTAACTCAAAGATCAAAATTCTGGAAATCGGATATAGCAGAGGAAATAGCATTCCTCTTTGGGAAAATATGTTTCCAAATGCTGAGATTGTAAGTGTTGAGTTTAGTAATAATGGGAAGTCGGCTGACGGTATAGACATATCTGTTTGTATTCCGGGGACGAGTGTTGTTTGTGAAGTAGGAAATCGTTCTCGTTTATATTTTGGGGATCAGGCAGAATTAGATTTCCTAGACTTATTGGTGGCTTCTGAGTGTACAAATATGTTACCATGTTTTAATGTCATTATAGATGATGGGGGACATGGTTACAAGCAACAACTTGTCTCCTTTCGCAAGCTGTTTGCATCTGCGCTTAGGCCCAGTGGTCTGTATGTTATTGAAAGTATAGAGACGAGTTACTTTACGTGGGGGGAGCAATACGG
>Ga0099797_100309_pt1 | contig 32237 bp, 35 predicted proteins | sample Uncmet_Sort48C_1_FD_89871 | JGI IMG/M metagenome (GOLD analysis project Ga0099797, IMG submission 89871) | Marine eukaryotic communities from CALCOFI LINE 67, Pacific Ocean - C012_Sort48C_1 | ecosystem: Environmental > Aquatic > Marine > Oceanic | place: Pacific Ocean: Monterey Bay | collected... | reverse complement strand
GTGTTGCCGCGAAGCTCGTAATCATGCATCCCATCGTAAACCTTCACCTCCAAGCCTTGCTTCGTGAAACATGCTGCCATTATTCTTTACCTATGCCGCTACCATGAATGCGTTCATGATTTAGCTACTAGGGGGGCCGCTATCTGCGGCCCACTCACAATGGGGCATGGATGCCGTGATCACCAGAGAAGGGTGCGGGTTTAACCCGCAGGTGCAGGTTACCTTAGGTGTTGCGCAAATTAGCGCCATAGCTCGTTAGCGCAGTGCTAGAATAGTACAATTAGCCTAGCTAGCGCCCTTAGAGAGGCGCCCAACAGTCCCAGATAGCCTGCATGAACGTGGGGTGCGGAACTGCACTTTGGCCGCAGGCACAGTTCAGTCCCAGTTTTTTTCTTTTTTCTGCACCACCCCCTGACACGGGGTCCAGTGGACTCTAGGGTCCTAAACGGCACACATAACCGAACTGTCTTAAGAAGCATGCATGATGTCTTTGTTACCTCAGTAAAGTGACAGCACAGCTGTTTTCTTGGCATGGCAGCGCGGGACGCATCACCAGAAGCACAACGGTCGATTTCGCATGTAGCGAAGAACAACGATCCTCGACGCCGCAATCGACAGCTACGGTCACCCTGAACCCCCTACAAGAAGAACTCAGCGACTCATCGCTGTCACAACGCTCGGAGACTGTTCCGTCAATGGGTGACGCAGACGGCTCCGCTGTCAACATCGAGCGCATCTCCGACCCATCGGGGCTCCCACAGATGGACTACAAAGCCCTTGCACTGCATCTGAAGCTGTGCGGAGCCTCAGCGACTACAGGCAAACAGAAAATGCAAACAATGACAAACATACCCATCTCATTCAAATACGGACTCCCAACAATATCCATAGGAGCACACATAGCACTCCAGCCAGCAGGCATTACAAATAGAAACAGCGCTGGCACAAAACAGGATCACAATCAAATCCACAAAGCCATCACAGCGTGGCAAAGAAAGCACAAGATCACGGCAATGCAGCAACATGCAGGGCTGGAGGCGAAATTGGACCTCAGCTCAGTGTGCGTCTGGGGATGTCTGGCGTATGTGCACATCGACGTAGAGAGCCGCCGCAGCAAAGGAAAGGTGGTACCAAGAGCGGTAAAAGGCATTTGGGCGGGCTTCGATCAGACGCAGAAGAGGACATAAAGGGCAGGGTGGCCACAAAGAGGACGCCTTATGTATTTTATCCTAATATTTTATTCTGTATTTTAAGATCAAACTGCATCTTAAAAACACTCTCAAAAATCCTATTATACAAGCAATGAGAGTGTTTTTAAGATGCAGTTTGATCTTATATGTATGCAATATTGTATTGCGCATAGGCATTCGTGGAAGGTTCGTAATTCTTCATCAAACACTTGGGATGAAGCACAAGCGAATGTTACGGGTTGAGCAACGTCACGAGACACATGGGCAGTGTGCAATCAGGTTGAAGGGTGTCACAGGTACACGGGTAGGGCGGCCATAGAATGACCTGGTGAGATGCGGACTGTGGGCCAGACACGACCCAATCACACGGGATTGAAGCAAGTGCAATAAGGCCACAGACATCGAGGCCGCACCACGGAACATTTGCCACGCGCAGGTATCGTGCTAGGCCAGGGCAAGCTCATACGCACCATTTCTCGCTCTGTCGCCCCGCATCATAGAAGTAGCCCACGTTAGACGTTCCTACGTGATCGTATACGTTGGTAACGACAGAGGCCGCAGAAACGTGATTGGATTCGCACAAACGGCTCAGGTGAAAGCCAAATTGCGCTCAGTTCGGAAGCGATCTTCACGTATTGATGGGATAGTGGCGCGTGGCGTCACCCTCCATCTGATTCACTGCCGCACATGCACTCGCCTCAGACGAGGCTGCACGCTCGGAATGGCGCGATAATATGGTGGAGGCCAAGGGGAGGCGTGATAATATGGTGGAGGGCCAAGGGGAGGCATGATCCGTCAGACCTTGGCCACACTCACTCTCATATCAATCGCGACAGAAGGCTCAAGTTTGGGAGGTTCATAAGCAGGCGCGGCTCCACCTTTGGGTGTAGTGAATGTGAGGGTAAGGGAGCGGTGAGCGTAAGTAAGGGCACGGTGAGGGTAAGGGTGAAGTGAGGGTAAGGACGGGGTTGCAAACATTACGTGCGATGCGACTTTGTCAGCACAATCCTCATGCACTGATGTACTAAGTAATTCTTCATGTACAAATGTACAATGATGTCCTATAATGTGCGACATTGTACGGCATATACCATAATGTACCAACATAGCCCACTTGTATCACGTGTGACCGCAGCCCTAATGCATGTATGTTTGAATATAAAGTGTATATTAGTATATATACCGTGTGCATCGTGGCGCTAGACTAACATGGCGGCTTCGTGGGGTTGGGTTGAACAGTTATCATGGGAACGCAACCGTGGGCATTGACATGTGTGCCTGATCGTAAATATGAAAAATCGGCGGGCGAACAAGCCATCTACAACCGTACTCTAATACAGACATAGCGCGTGGACACATTTGCCAGCGTAGTGCGTCGATACCTTTGCAAGCGTACACACACCTTTGCTAGGCGCAGACACACACCTTTGCAAGCGTACACACATACACTTTTGCCAGCGCACACACATACACCTTTGCCAGCGCACACACACGCCTTTACCAGGCGACACACACCTTTGCTAGGCGCAGACACACACCTTTGCCAACGCACGCACACATACCTTTGCCAGCGCGCACACACACCTTTGCCAGCGCATACACACACCTTTGCCAGGCGCGCACACACACGCCTTTACCAGGCGACACACACATACCTTTGCAGGCGCGCGCACATACACTTTTGCCAGCGCGCGCACACACACCTTTGCAGGCGCACACACCTTTGATAGCTCGCACACACACCTTTGCCAGTGTAGCCTTCGGTCATTTCGGTGGAGAAAGCCAGAGGCCACAAAGGAGGAGACATTGCTCCCTCTCCCTGGTCCCGTGTGCCATCTGCGAAGGCGACGTCTCTCGGCGCAAATGACAGGCTCGCATTGCCGATGGAGATCAAGATCTTTCCGACGGCCTAACGATGTGACACGTGGATTAGTGCTAAGGGCGAAGTCAGCATCTACGATTACCGGCGGCTTCAATATCATCGCGCTCACGTGGGAGGTACACACAGATGGGGGCCCATCATGCATACAAAGGGGGGCCTTTGATGCATACAGCAGGGGGCACTGACTGGTTCCAATGCAGCGTTCGCACGCCTCATTTGTATTGCTTTTCAACAAGTGGCGTCATCCGCAGCTGACGACGTTCAGCTGCTGAAGCAGATGGGTCATGGATCGCCTTCCTCGCTCTCATGGCATCCGCGTACAGTGATTGGAGAGTATGGTCAACACTAACGACACCTCATAAGACAGGAGGTGGCCTGTCGTGAGGCGCTCCGAGCGAAAGCCGCTTTGATCTCCTTCAGCGTGAAGGTACTGTCGATACGCTTCATACGCAGTTTCTCCGCCTCGCCCAAAAGGTCGAAGGTTATTCAACGAGTTGCCTCAGCCTCAGACGCGAGTACGTTGCAGCGACGGTATCATATGCATGGGAGGGGGTCTATCACATGTGTGACAGGGGGGCTGCCATGCCCATGGGAGGGGGTCTGACGTATGTATGGCAGGGGGTATGCCATAGGTCTGGAAAGGACGACGCGAGCACATTGCAGCGACAGCAGTACCACCAAAGGCGGTGCTTCACCAGAATAATCAGCGTCAGCAACGCTTCTGGAAACAAGTTTATGAGCACGCAAAAGATGGCAAGAGATTGAGAGGCCACACAAGACAAACGCGCGCTCACCGAAGAGAGTTTAGAAAACACACGCCCAAGGGGTAGGTTCAGCAAATTTTTAGCAATGCACGCTCAACGAACAGGTTCGGCACATTTTTAGCAACGCACGCTCACCGAAGAGATGCATGAGATTGTGGGAGTTGATTACATCATCTGAACTATGTTCAGGCCTCCACCAGCTCCTTCAGCGTCTTCATCAACGGCAGATTTGCGAGGTTTGTGTCGCTGTTGATGAACATGCTTTGCCTGTAATCCATCAAAACGGGTGGGTTGGTCGATCGGGCACCTCAAACGGATTTGCCTCCCCGTATGGGCACGGGCACGGGCATGGGGGGCGTGGAAGCATGGGCATGGGCACCAATATGGGCATGTTGCAGGTGTTGCGTTGTTTTGTACAGTGTATGATATTGTGTAGTACGGCGTGGCTGCTACTCCATGCCATGCCATGCCATGCCAGCTAACATATGAGGCTATGATAGCATGAAAAAATCACATAATGGCACAGCACCGTGCTAGCCCCCGTCGCCTAATGCTAGCCCCCCTGGCCTAATGCTAGCCCCCGTCGCCCGATGCTAGAATATGCGGAATGCGAAGCGGCAATGGCATGACAACGCAGGATAGCAATGGTGAGGCTGATGGCCCGGTTAGTGACGAGTTGCCTGATGCCATCTTTGTGTTTTGTCGCTGTGGCGCCTCGGAAAAGGTTCAGAACACATGATGAAGCAGGCTGAGGCGACGCAGAGGCTGATGCAAAGCCTGAGTGAAAGGATTAGTCGGGGTTGAGGGATGCATCCGATGATTTTATGGCATCTGCGGACAGCATATGGAGAGTAGGATTTGTTTCTCATATGATGAATGACTGAACCGGGTTCCATATGACGTAGAGGTGAGCAGCTTGGGGTGTGTCGTTTCTGTCTCATACTTTTGTCGTCTGCTTGCACATACAAGCTGTCTAGTAAGTAGCGAATGCAATCTTCGATACTTTCTGACAATCTTGATACTTGTGTCTTTGGTTACTAACCATTTTCTGCTGTGTTTCCGATTACGTTATTTGACGATGAGCTTAGTATCAAGGTCATTTGTGTACAAATTCTTTCGTCGTCTCGCCAAAGCTCGCGAGCCAGATTCTGCCTGAGGAGTTTCCCTCCCTCGCCAAGCTGGCTGTGCTCATACCCGCCCTTACCCCACCACCTGGATGTGCCCATGCCCCACACATGTGCAGGCCAGGGAGGGCAACGTGTCCTTGGTACCTGTAATTGTCACATAGAACCCAAAATACGCTGACGAGCGCAGCACCGCGATTGCTCGGTCGCCTGTGCCTTTCTGCCCGACTGTGTCGTAAACCACATCGATGCTACTTTCTGACAGGACATTCCACCAGTCTGTGCTTTTGTAATCGATGAGCTGGTCAGCACCTAGGGCTCGGCAGTATGCAAAGTTGTCTGCTGAGGTCGTGGTGATAATCTTCTTCGCACCGAAAGCCTTGGCGATTTGGATGCCCGTGCTTCCTGCATCAAGGCAACAACTGAACATTGAGTCACCAAGGAAGTATTGTCTGGAAGTGCTACTGGCAAAAGATCCAAAGCGACTGGAGGGGAGCACGCAACCCACTGGCACACGTGCCGAACACGATCACGACTGAACTCGAGGAGCACAGGGTTTGAGTTAGTTACTAGGCACTGATGCTGAAAGTAAGAAAGGTATTATCTTCAGCTAACCAGTTTGGTCAAGGAAGCCAACAGTTCGGTCATCCTTGAGTGCGATTGCTCTCTGTGCTCTACATGTTTAAGCTTGGTTGAGAGTGGAATAGGAGATTATCCTGTCTCTGTTTATAAAGTGTAGTCAAACATGCAAAGCCGCCCATGTCCACCATTTTTAGTCACTCAGTATATGTCCACTGTCTCAGTATTGGAGTGTGAACCTGTGTTTGTGTTAAGTGGCCGAGTTCACCTGTGCCGCCACTCCCACCAAGAACAAGGACAACTGGTCCAGTCGAAGCTTTACTCCAGTTTCCAGCATTGGCATACCAAAGCATTGCTTTCAAGCTTGTTAGGGCTACCTAGCATAATATGGTGTGGTTACATTGTAATTGAATGAGATTGGTGCCTTGGGAAGCACTCCAGCCTCTGTAAAACCAATATTCGATGGTTTGATGCCTGCAATTCAATATTCTTTGAAAATTCCGGTAGGGCGTTGACATGACATACATTGCATGAATGGCTAGTTTAAAAAATGTCAGAGAAGGGTTCCTCACCGAGTTGCGAGTCGAGTGCAACTGCATATTGTGCATAGGCACCGTTTTCCTTCGTTTTGCCCTCCCTTATGCTTCGGGTGTTCGCACCAATGTCGCCCCAAACCTGACGAACACCCCTGTAAGCATGAAGAAAATTGCCCAGATTACGATGTGCATGTGACTGCCGTGCAACATGAGCAGAACCATGAAAATGCGCCGCTGATTCATGAGATCAAATTATCAATGTGTGTTGTGGTCAGTCGAGCCATGCCTCAGTTCCCACAGCAAGACGAGTTTGTGATGCACAATTCTTCCCCAGCGCTACAATCATGCCTGAGATGTCGCTTCCCAAGATGCCTAAACGTTACGAGAACTGTGAAAACAAATCGTGTGCCATTAAGAAGGACCATCCCATTTGGCTGAGTGGACGGGTTTGGGTGGCTCTGATTCGTATAGAATGCGTGGTTTGCCACCAGTGGTCTGCCATGTGTCCGCAGGATTCACAGATGATGCCACCACCTGCAAAGTTCCGATGTCATGCATCTACATATTCATCGGACGCCACCTTTACCAACACTTCGCATTCGCTCGGCAAATCCTTGAACTTTTTGTGAAGTTCTCCAGGCTTCGGTGTGGGGTAACTGTCCTCATACCCTTTTGTCCCAAGCCAGGCGGCCATTCTAGACGGCACGTTTGCAGTAGGCTGCTGCATTCCGATAACAGTTGCACAAAGGCTAGCGATAACAAGCGCAGTTACTGGAGAACAAGCGCCGTCCATAGAAGGTCACTTTGTTGAGCCCTGCCGGTGGGTAGGCCGTTGAACGGTCGATCTCCGCACCGATCCATGAGGAGCCCGATCTGAGCGCAAAGCCTAAGCCAGGCTCTGCAACTCTCAGGAATTTGCGACCTGACCAGATCCGGAACATGGGGCTTTTCTGTGGGCGCTGATTCGACGCACCTGAGAAGAACATCTGGCGAGGCACGTTCGCACGCGGCACCTGATGACTCGCTCGCATCAAAGAGTTAGGTCATGAAAATTGAATGAGATGTCACCCATGCCATCTGTGCAGGTGCCCATTTTCACACGGGGTGCCGAGGAGGCCTGGGCCGCTCTCAGTGGAGGCTCGAAGTTCATCACCTTTTCACCATGAACTTCGAGCCTCCACTGAGAGCTGCTCAGGCCTCCTCGGCACCCCGTGTGAAAATGTGCACCTGCACAGATGGCGCAGGTAACATTTCATCCAATTTTCATGACCTAACTCTTTGATACGAGCGAGTCATCAGGTGTCGCGTGCGAACGTGCCTCGCTAGATGTTCTTCTCAGGTGCGTCGAATCAGCGCCCACAGAAAAGCCCCATCTTCCGGATCTGGTCAGGTCGCAAATTCCTGAGAGTTGCAGAGCCTGGCGTGAGCTTTGCGCTCAGATCGGGCTCCTCATGGATCGGTGCGGAGATCGACCGTTCAACGGCCTACCCACCGGCAGGCTCATTTGTGAATGTTGAAGTGGTGAGGTGAGGTGCTGGGTAGCCTTGGGTGAAATGGCCGGTGGTTTAGCGTTAGGCACACGTTGCAGGCGAAACAACAAATTAAATTTCGCCCACTGGGGATTTCTTTTTTTTTTTACTCGTGTTTGGGCGATTTCGGGGACGGTGGACAAAACTCACCAGCACTTTCTGACGATTTCCACGTGCATTGACCTGAAAGTCTTCGTCCTGAGCATTTGGCGGGCGAAGCACCACAGTTTGACGTTGCACGCAATCTCACACAAATCGCACATTGGCAGCACGTTGCCAAGACGTCTTGTCTCCCTGCAATTTCCCGCCGAGACATGTTAGTTTTGAATCTTCAAGAGTTTGTTGTGGTGTTCGTCCTGGTACAGCTTGCGGTTTTCTTTCGACATGAAAGAGCTGCACTTGAAACAGCGTGCCATCGACAGCTTCTTGAAGAGGCCACTGCTGACTTCTCGGCCGCCTGTCCCACAAGAGCCGGTGCTGCAAATCACAGTCGGATGTGGCAGGAAGTTCAAGTCAGGAAGACAGCGATCGGTGACTGAGCGTGCGATGTGGAAAGCCGGGCAGAGAGCACGGGCAAGAAGAGCCGAAGCCCCGCCGACCAAGGAGGAAGCAGACCGTCGCCGACAGGCAGTTCTGAGTGCAGAGCGAAAACAGCAATGGCAAGAAAGATCGCAGAAATTGAAAGAAGAAAATGCTGTGAAGAAGAAAAGCAAGAAGAGGGTTGGCAGGTCATGTTGTTGTTCATGCTATCTCAGTGTCTGCTTTCTTCACTGTTGTTCTCGCAATGTTCCATGTGTGTGAAAAGGTGCTTGCTGTAGCGCCTGTGGGAGCTGTGGCTTTTGCATTCTTGCATTGTTTGGACTGCGTGTGCCAGTGTGTGGTAGCATTTGCCACCTGCATGCTAATCATGCTTGCACATGTGCACAGGTCCGACAATGAGGAGGGAGATGGATGCGACACAGATGAAGAAAGAAGAAAAATGCAGCGGCGCAGGGGCCATGGCCCTGCGACCAAGCACTGTGTCGACAATGATGGGAAGTCAAGGAAACTGAAGCATCGGGAGCAGGTGATTGTTTCTGCTCTTGCTGTTTTGCATTGCTCTTGCTGTTTTGCATGTGCATGCCTTTCTTGTGTGAGTTTTAGTGTTTTCTCAATGCATGACTGCTGAAGCTGCTTTGCAGGAGTCGCAAGGAAGTCTGTCGGACCGTGGTCAGCGCCGATGGTCACCTTCAGAGAAGGCAGTTGTGTGCAACCTGGTGAAAGCTGAGAGTGCACGGCGCCACCAGCCAGCAAAGGAATTGCACCTGCATGTTGCCAGGTGCTACCTTCTCGCACAGTGCCATGCCTGTGTCATGCTTGTTGCATTGGATCCATCATGGCTAATTGCATTCTGTTTCATTTGACAAAATGGTTGCAGGATCTTGGCAACTCGTGAAGAACATGCGTCAATGTTTGGATCAGATTCTCCAGGAAAACCAGGTGGAATCACCAGACAAGATGTTCGGTCCACATTTGAGCAATGCAGTGAAGAACCGATGCTTGACCTGCGTGGTCTGCCGCCTGCACTTCCTGATGCTGTCGTGGACCAGATGGTAGCCATGCTGGACAACATTGTCTCAGCGAGGACCATGCCTCTCACCACGACATTTCTTCAACCCGCTGCAGTTGGTGGCATCGTTGGCCTAGGATGCAAAAATGTCCTTGTTGATGCTGACAAACAAAAAAGGTGGCGTTTCTGTGCCAGCCGAGAGTGGCTCGCGGCAAACTTCCATGCAGAGGATTGTGCATTCTGTGCGCCGTGTGGTGCCACTCGCAAGTGGCCTGAGAAAGGAGATCAAATGCGCCGTGACATGGTTCTCCGCCCATCTCATCTTGCCTTCAAACATGACATTCCACCTGTGCTGGCATTTCAAGTTGATGCAACTGGATGGCATTTGCGATTGATGAGGTGCAACTCATGGTTCACTGGCAAGCAGATGGCTGCTAAGGACAAGACCATTCAAGGCAATGGTTCCAAGGAGCAGATCATTGGTGTTCACGCCCTTCGATTCACCAATTTGGACATGACAGAAGCAGAGCTTTTGCCATGGCAGGGCATTGTGATCGGCAAAACCACGGCTGCTGGTCCCAAGCTTCCTAGCATCTGCTTCACCAACGCACGTCGATCACGCTCAAAATGCCAACGGCCTCGCACCCAGGACACACACTCTTGGGTTCCGCATCATCCAGATGTGAGCCAATTGGGCAGTTTGTGCGGCACACAAGACCACTGGTCAGATGAATTGGCCTGAGTCCATGTTGTGCACAATTTTTTCCACAATTTGGGTGTGCTGTCACAATCTCACAATTTGCTCACATTTTGGGCTGATTTTGCGGGATTTGATCGCTGTTCGTTGTGGGAGCTTGGTGCTGAGTTGGCTTGACAACAAGTTTTTTGGCAATGAAAATTTTATTGGAAAAACACGGTGTTTTTCAACTCTGATTTTTTTGTTTTCCGAATTTTTTTTTTTTTCAAAAACACCGTGATTTTCAAATAAAATTTCGACATTGCAAGTAAAAAAATTGTGATGTTTTTTTTTCTCGAGCACAATTTGGGCACAATTTAGTCTGATTTTGCGCAATCTGGGCATCACAATTTGGGCAAAATAAATCACAACATAGACCCAGGCCAACAGATGAAGTGACCACACTATCATGTGTGCGAGATGTGATTGATCCGTTTGTCCACAGCTTTTGCGACAAGGCACAAGTTGAAGGTTCTCCATGGAAGGAGTGTGGCACATTGCCTCACATGCAACAAAAAGCAATCATCAACTGGGACACTTGGTGGGCACAGAGACATGAGCGGCTGATAGCAACCCTCAAGAAGGAATTCCCATGTTTCTTTCGGGTCCATGTGCCAGGTGCTTGCATAGCTGCTGAGACACCAGAAGGCACCAAGGCAGCACAGTGGGTTGATGCTGGCCCTGCATTATTGCTCAAGAGCACCGCACGTGGCAACAGCAACCAAAGAATCATGGAGCATGTTGTGCAACAACTCACAAAGGAAAATGTCAAGCCTGAAAATGTCACAGTGCCCACAGACATGCCCACATTGAAGCGAAACTTGTTCACAGATGTGTGCAAGGCCCAAGAAACATCAAATAGCATCAAAGCAAAGGAGCTTGCAGCAATGGCCGACAAGACTACCATCAAGGAAGCTTGGAATCCTCGCACGCAACAAGAAGCAGTGCGACGTGCCATGGACTTGTTTCCAAATCTGAAGCCTGGAGACAGCCCACAAGATCAAGCCACAAAAGAACAAGAGCATCTAGATGCAACTGTGGATCACAAGGACTCAGTTTTTGATCTCAGATTCCTTGACAATGGTGACCGACCCGGGCGGCTTGTGGGACCCACCTGTGCAGTCGATTGAGGAGGAGTGGATGGAGTGGATTGATTGGGATTCGGACTGGATTGAGAAAGCACCGGAAGCTGTAGCTGCAGGAGCAGAGAGCAGCAACAAGGCAGCTGCAGCTGCAGGAGCAGAGAGCAGCAACAAGGCAGCTGCAGGAGCAGAGAGCAGCAACAAGGCAGCTGCAGCTGCAGGAGCAGAGAGCAGCAACAAGGCAGCTACAGCTGCAGGAGCAGAGAGCAGCAACAAGGCAGCTACAGCTGCAGGAGCAGAGAGCAACAACAAGGCAGCTGCAGCTGCAGGAGCAGAGAACAGCAACAAGGCAGCTGCAGGAGCAGAGAGCAGCAACAAGGCAGCTACAGCTGCAGGAGCAGAGCGCAGCAACAAGGCAGCTACAGCTGCAGGAGCAGAGAGCAGCAACAAGGCAGCTGCAGGAGCAGAGCGCAGCAACAAGGCAGCTGCAGGAGCTGAGAGCAGCAACAAGGCAGCTACAGGAGTAGATAGCAGAGAGCAGCAACAAGGCAGCTGCAGGAGCTGAGAGCAGCAACAAGGCAGCTACAGGAGGAGATAGCAGAGAGCAGCAACAAGGCAGCTGCAGGAGCAGAGAGCAGCAACAAGGCAGCTGCAGGAGCAGAGAGCAGCAACAAGGCAGCTGCAGGAGCAGAGAGCAGCAACAAGGCAGCTGCAGGAGCAGAGAGCAGCAACAAGGCAGTTGCAGGAGCAGAGAGCAGCAACAAGGCAGCTGCAGGAGCAGAGAGCAGCAACAAGGCAGCTGCAGGAGCAGAGAGCAACAACAAGGCAGCTGCAGCTGCAGGAGCAGAGAGCAGCAACAAGGCAGCTGCAGGAGCAGAGAGCAGCAACAAGGCAGCTGCAGCTCCAGGAGCAGAGAGCAGCAACAAGGCAGCTACAGCTGCAGGAGCAGAGAGCAGCAACAAGGCAGCTGCAGCGCACCATGCCACACAATTCGGCATTGTTCAAGAAGACTTTGTCCTCCCAATTGGAATGACCTTTCACAGTTCTTGTGCTTTGTGTACACATTCTGCACCAAGGCACTGTCTCTTCAAACTGCCATCAAGGCTGCTGTGGGATTCTCCTTGACATCCCATGATCTCAAGACACTAGATGCAGGAACTTGTCTAAATGACAGTGTTGTTGACATGCTTCTTGGAATTGTTGCAGTCTTGTTCCAGCTTCAACTAGCTAATGTGACTGTGATCCCAATCACTGTTGTGCCAAGCACCCTCATCCAAGCTGCCATTTGCAACTTGCAAGATCCGAAACGGCAGCCAATCCGACAGAAGGTGATTGATCTGTTGTGTGAAAGAGATGTTCAGTTCCTGTTCAGTCAGTTCCGTCTGTGTCACTGTCCTGGGTTCAGGGGTTTTCATGCCCACCTACCCTTGTCCTGCCCCATTCCTCCTAGCCATGCTGTTCAGCCTCGCTGCCTTCTTCCTCACATTCAATTTTTCACTCTCCTCCGGGATCAGTTTCTTGTCCAACCTTACTGTCACTCCCATGGCCTCTTGCAGCTCATGACTGTTTCCATTGCTCATTTCCCCTGTGCCATGACGCTGCAAGAGCTGCGTCACCATCTCATCAGACTCAAATCTCACTTCAAGCATCAGCGGGTTGTTCCTGCGCGATCCCTGCCTCCTCAGCATCCCCTTGACACTACCCTCAATCACTTCAATGGTCATTCCATTTTTTCATTTCAGGGTCGCAGTGACGCAGAGCGTCACGCAAGCAGTTCCTCACTTCACCATCCCTAGCATCCCCCTTTCACTCCGAATGTCATCAGTGTCTTTCCGTGATTGCCCTTAGTGTCCTTTCCCCCTTTCACCTTCCTGTCAGTGCATTCATCAAAAGATGCCAGCTCAATTTTGTCAGCCTTGTCAGAGATCTCACCTTCCACTGTCAACCCTATCCTTTTGCCTAACTTGTCAAAATCAAATTCATCCTTAATTCTGTTCGCCAGTTCAAAGTCAGCATGTTTCAGTGTCGACCCCCACACTGATGCACTCTCCCCATTCCTGTTCATTGTCTGTCCCACCACCCTGGCCTTCACCTGAATGGGTGCCGCTGCCAGTGTGGAGTCATCGAATTGCTCAATCAACTCATCAATCAAAAACTGAGTGATGTGTGCGGGCCTGTCCTTCATTGGGTGCTGGCTGAGCTGTTCCTCAAACCCCCAAAGTGCATTCAGTGGCCTGCCCCTCAGTCCCTTCAATTGCTGCTCATGCCATTTCACTTCCACATGGCCTCCCACCCCTGCTTTGATCTTAGCCCTCATTTTCCACACTGCCAGTGAGTCACCATGTCCCTGATCATTCCTTTTCAGGATCACTGAACCCATCAGCTCATTGTTCACCACAGTGTCCTTCAGTCGCATGTTGCATCCTGCCCCATGTGTGGTAGAGAACACATCATCAACTCCCATCCCCTTCAATTCAGGCATGTCAATCGCTTTCAGGCATTCACAGCTCTCATTCTCCATCAACAGCTCCCTGAATTTGGTCATCTGTTCAACACTCATGTCGCCTTCTACCCTGCACACTAGGATGTCCTTCATAGCAGCCACTGCCTCCCTGTTTGCCTGCTCAATCTCATCCCTCCCTCCGTGCCTCATCCTGCCCTTGTCATCCCCAATCCCAAACACTGGCTTGAAGGCTTCCTGTTTTTCCGTCTGTTCCTGCGCCTTCCTGTTCGCGTCTTCCTGCAACCTCCGCCTAGCCTCATCGACGGTTTCCGCTCCCTTTGCTTCCTTGGGTGGGTCATTCTTATCGCCCACCGCGCTCTTGGCCATTTTCTCCTTCGCCCCGTGCTCCGTGTCCACCTGCATCGGACCTTCGCCCTGAATCTTTTCCTCACCTTCCGTGTTGGGTGATAGGGTCGTGTTAGGTTCATTTTCTCCCCCGGCTGCTTTGCGGTCCACCTGTTTCTTCTGATCCATCGAGCCTACATCCGCCAGACTAGCATCGTTCGAACCAGCACCTTTTCCTTTCGCTTTTTCGATTTCTTCATTTTCGCGATCGCGATCGTGCTCATTGCGACTTGGCCGTTGCGCCTCATGCTTTTTCGAACGCTTCACAAGGTCGCCCACAACAGATGTTGGTGCACTGGGTGCTCCCACCGTGCCTGGGGTGCTGGTGCCCAGTAGCCCGGCCGGAAGAGTGGCCTCTGGAGAAAGTGTCCCGGCTAGAGCTCTGGTTGCAGCCATCCCAGCCTTGGCTTCGCTGCTGCTCCGGTCTGTCTCGTCACTCATCGTGCTCATGTGTGGTGCAAAAAGATGACAGTCCCGTTGCCCGGGAATGTGAACGGCCGTTGCTAATGAATGATTAGAACTACCGTTCAAAGACCACTGTGCTGCCTAACTTGGACTGTGCCCCTTGGACCTTTGAGGTCTAGCCAGAGGTGGCCTTCCAAATCAGGGTGGCGAGGCAAGTTCCGTGAATTAAGGAAATTCCAGAATGCCGCATTTAGCCGTGCCGGGTTTTGGTTCACTTTTGTTGTTGTGGTTGCAAGTCCAATTGGTTCCTCATTTAGATCAATGTGAAAGTTACTGTGCTGGCATCGCGCGTCTCAGAATGGCGATTGACGTGGGCTAGTTTGAAATTGGAGCATAGGCCCAGGCCCCCCACCCTAGCCTGCTACCAGCAGCCAGAGCAGCAGCAACATGCAACAAGCTGGGAGAAGTACAGTTAAAAAGAGAACAGGGCAGCTTTTCAGAAGCGAGTGTGGCCCATCCCCCCTTGCCCCTGTAACGCCAGGGCCCTTGGCCGTGAAAATTGTACTGAAAATCAGGAACGCGGATTAGCTTGAAACACACACTACCACATTCGGTGTCACTGCCATGAACTGCCATTTGCTGTACTGACATCCGAGCATAAGAGGAGACGCCAGCACAGCCACGCACACTTCGCCAACGGCACTCAGTTTTCTTATGTTGTGTAAGACAAAAAAAGTATTTTACAGACGGGCACCTTATGCTTTTGAACAATGCTGGTAGAAGAGCCAAAAGTGTTTGAAGATGCACAAAAGCCATGGTTAGGATCAAGAACTTCATGCTAAGCTGAACAAACTTTCAGTAAACTCTACAACTTGAGCTTCTGTTCAATTTCCATGAGAAGACCCTTCCATTGATGCCTCAGTCAGCAACATGAACAATCACTGGATCTGTTGCTGCCAACTATGATCACCTCAGCAGCATGCATGTGGACATTTTCAGTGGACATATTCAGTACACATAGCCCTTTCTGATAGCCATTGACAGGAGCCAACCTTCGCTGCTTCCTTCTCAGGAATCGGACATCCCACCAGCCGTTCACAATACTCTTGTGCTTTGAGCAACCAAGAGCGATGTGGGACCTCGTCACAACATTATGAAGTCAAACACCGTGAACCAGATCGCGTTGACGTGTTATAGCCGCACATGAGATTTGGTGGCATTTGCTCCAGAGCAGCAGCACTACCTGCGAGCTATCTTCGCTATTGGGAATCTCTGCCTTTGCTGCGTAGTGCCTCGGAACATGTAGGTATGACACCTGTATTGGATTTTGCAAAATAAACAGCCATATTCGTTCTAGACCCCAGGAGGGCTACAGAAGTATCACTTGAGTGTTACTGTTGCGCACCCGGACAGAAACGTCAGCGCATCTACCACCTGTATGAAACAAAATACGATTACGTTGGCTGAGGTTCGTTTCAGCAAATCATACAGTGTCAAGTCACAAAAAGGCAGACCTCCTGGCTCGCAATATTGTCTTCATCCTCGTGCGCCTCCAGAACCTTCCGGTTTCCCATCCAGGCGATATTCACACAGTAGCATTCCATACTGGGTAGGTGATTTTTTGTCGAGACCAGACAAGACTTACAGCCATCACGCGTCAAATTCAACTTTTGTGCTACAAGAAACGAGAGGCACAAAGTCGGTCCTGTCGTCAAAAACGCGCAAGTTGACTAGACAAGTTGGATAGTGAAGTGGATGCGTGAAGGCTGTTTGACCAGAAAAGAAAATGACCGGCGTACTTCAGCCGAACTCTCAAAATAAATCAACATGAGAGATCAAAACGAGAGAAATGATTCACCCCCACCATCCACACTGCGGAAAATGCACTTGACATCCGGGTGGTTTCACGCGGGAACTCTCAGATTCGAGCTGGAAAGCTGATCTCTCGCAGATTGCGCGAGTCGCATCCCTCAAAATACTGGTGTCAGACTGACCAGCCTCGCAATCCCTCAAAATACCAATGTCAGACTGGCCAGCCTCGCAATCCCTCAAAATACTAGTTTCAGACTGACCGGTCTCGCAATCCCTCAAAATACTGGTTTCAGACTGACCGGTCTCGCAATCCCTCAAAATACCAATGTCAGACTGGCCAGCCTCGCAATCCCTCGAATAAGCGAGGTGAACCTCATCATGTCCGCATCCATCGGACTACTGATTGCACATTGATCTCACATCCCCGCCCGTTCCGATTCGCCCCATTTCGTCGGAGTAACTGCAGTGACTGCAATTCCACCCCATCTATCGTCATGCCCGCGCTTCCCTATTCCACCTTTTTGTAGAAAGCAGCTGCGGTATCCTGCCGTTGGAATATTGAAAACGCAGCATCAGGCTTCATAGCAGGCAAGATTAAGTGCATTCATACACGTTCAGCACTGCCGTGCGTTGCCCACGCCGCGCACATTGACATCAACTCTCGACAAGGTGATCGCAGATATGACAGGCTTCTTGGTGTCGCTGCAAAGCTGACTCCAACGAGTACCTTCTCGCCGCTGTCTCGCGTCAGTGCTGCAAGCTTGCTCAAAGCAATACCCTCTCCATCTCCGTATCTATCAGCGCGGCGGTAGCAACGCACAGCTTCTGCACGCTGTCCCAGTGCTTCGTAACAATTCGCCACTGCACACCTGCGGAGCAATGCTGGCTCAAATCAAAGTTCACGAGTGAGACATCGCCATGCAACACATGCTTTGAGCACTGGGGAGGGGAGGCACGACCACATGCGCGCGTCATGCGGTCGTAACTCCACAGCCTTCTGGTAGTAATACAGCGAGTACAACGGCATCTTTAGGATCTCATACGTTTGACCCAAGCCGTACCACGCACAGTAGTCGCGAGGGTTGATGTCAACGGCATGCCTGCACAGGCGCCAGAATCACGCCGCCAGAATCACGCACAACGGATCGTCAAGACAATAGCTATATTGAAGAATTTGTCAGTTCCCGTGGTCGGGATAACGAAAATCAGGTACACCGAGTTCACATATTGGATTTGGAGCTACATTTCTGCGGTGCTTAGCAGGCCCAAATCATCGCATGTATCTGATTGTCCTCACTCTTGGAACCTGTATGCTTCGACGGCAGCTGCTGTATCCTTTAGTTCCACGTACTCGTGTCCCTGTTCGGTGAGTTGGATGGATCACCGAATAGAGCCAGCTAGAAGTAGTCGCAACACAGAGAATGGGAATACCATGAGCACCCAGTGCACCCCCTGAGGGGATGGGATGACCATGAGCACCCAGTGCAACCCCTGGGGGGTTGGGACGACCATGAGCGTCCAGGCAGCAAGATATTTGCGATTCAATCGCAGTGCACGTCGAAAAAACAGCACAGCCTTTTCGTGACATCCCTGGGTGGTTGTTCGTGTGAAAGTCAGATAAATGACTCGATTGACAGCCTTTTCGTGGCAACACAGAGTATGTGTGTCAAATCAGGTAAATGGATATATACGCCGTTGATGCGGCCTGGCCTTCAGATGGGCTAAACTAGGCGAGGAACCGAAAATGTGTACAAAAGGTGAAAAGATGGCACACTTTTCGCGCGATAACCGGCATTTAAATCGTATAGCATCGTTTTCCGTATGTTTTGCTCCTGATACACAAAAGAGACAGTGCAGTCATTCTGGACGGTATTTAGATGAAGGTCGTCTGATGTTGACGGCCACTAGAGAGCTGGAAGCAGGGCTGATGTTTGGTGTCTCATGTTTGACGGTGATCGCAGATCTGGAGTTCTTGGAGGAGATAACGACTGGGATAGATCAGACGTTTTAAGTTCTTAACAGTCGTTCATTCATAACAACGTTCATTAATAACTTCGTGCCTTGCACGTGCTGGATCTTGATGCAGAATACTGGAGAGCAACGGTTCTAAACATCCAGCCAAGTGCTGTGAAGTAGTGGCAGGGACTTGAATGCGGTCAGGGCTTGATCGCAAACCACCTTCAGCGTGTAGTAGTTGCCGACAATGCAGCACGTTTCTGGCCTACCAAGATGTGCCACAAGTCTGACAACTGGGCTCAGGAATCGGTTCTTCAAAGACTTTTCACATTTGTGCCAGCAGCCTAAACTTAATGCTTTTAAAACCGAAGCAAGCTTTACATTACCCGAACCTAGTACCTTTGATGAAATTGCCAAGAAATTCTAAGGAAACACGTCTGGCAAATACAACATGGGTGCGTTGACGCATGATGCTTCCGAAAATCGCGATATGGAAAAACACGATTACTTCCACACCAGTGGCTGCAGCTCAAAAAACACGATTACTTCCACACCAGTGGCTGCAGCTCAAGAAGGCGCGCCGTCCTGAAGAAGCGCCGGCCCGAAACACTAACCCCATGTCCGGTACCAAAACACATGTTTTCTGGTTCACAATGGTGTCGTTCTCAGCATACATCGCTCAACTCCAGACACTTACTTTGAGACTTTGAGACTTGAGACTACTTTGAGACATGGCATGGCGTCACCTAAATTTGGAGGTGTGCATCGCCTTGCGAGCTAATGTATTGAGAGTGATTCGTTTCTCCTGCCGAGGTTGGTCGTGATTCATGAGGTGCATGTCACAAGTTCGAGAGCCAGTGCACACCGTAAATCACGATTCCACACTCTGTGAATCAGCACAGTACAGCACACCAGATACAACCAAGCTCTTCAGAACAAGTCAATGGGCCAGCTTAGTTCGATGCTATTGATGATTGAAATCGCAAGTAATGAGGGCCTTGCCATCATCTGAACAGTCGTGCTCATGAGTCCTTCTCCTCTGTGAGCCGTTTCTTTTTCTTTTGATAGGTCGAGAGACCATATTTGTAAATGTAGCAGAATAGAGGAGGTGCCATTGAATCAGGGTTGGTGCATGAAATGAACAAGGAAAGACCGGGGAACACGTCCACTTCCCGAACCGAGCGTTCCAGCAAAGACCCTTTTATTTCGTCTCTGCTCTTTTCCCATCAACGCGAAGCCTTATCACCATCCCCACACAGCAACTCCGTGCCCACTCAACTCCCAGAGTCCTCTCACATCACCGAGTTCTGTGGTTGGGTCTGGGATGGTGCCACGGTGGTGGAGTATATCGAGTGCCTTCACATACAGAATATGCGAATAGAGGTCGAGCCCCTCGAGCCGATATGGATCCTTCCACCAGCAATCATTCAGAAATAAAACAAGAACACGGATCTTGCAAAGCCAGTGGTGACACAATGCAGTGAACCCCAGGACAGTTCACAAGCTCACGTATACTCAACTACGCCTTCGTATCTGAATTCCAGCAGCATTATGCAGGATGAACACTTTCCTTTCACCACGGCCTGGCCCTTTTCTTTCACCTTCGCCACGAGTTTCTCATAGCAAGACTCGGCTTGGTCGAAGTCTGTCCATTGATGAATGAATGAATGGCTTACACATCACCAGCTGCCATTTGAGAATGTGGACTGGTGGTTTCATCAACATGCATGTGCAACTGGGCCAAGGTTTGCTGTGTGTAGTGAAGAGGAGATACCTCGCATGTGATAGCATGCAGCTGCCCTTTGTGCTAAAACGTAGCGCGAATTTGGAAACGTTCTGGTGCCAAGGGCGATGTTTAAAAGGTATTCTTCTTTTTACGAGGCCAACATCACTCAAACAGTAATCGCAATCATGCCATGCATCTTTTGTACAATCATTTGAGACAAACAAAAAACCATAAAGGGCACACCGATTTGGCTTGCGGTGATTCAACTGTTTCTCAACTTGATGCGAACATTAGGATGGCCGTTGTACTCGCATGATTTTTCATTTACATGTCATTTTCTGATGCAGCATTTTTCATTTACATGTGATTTGCCAATGCGGGCCTTGCTAAGTCAACAAAGCATTGTGCGCTGTCTCCGGTATCTGCCAGCCTTGCTGAGTCTTCCAGTGCCACCTGTCATGTACAAACAACATGGGTTTCTTGTCAATCATGTTCCCACACAATTCCAGGCATTTCCCTCAGCAAGGGTAGGCCTGGGCAAGGAAAAATTGTGTTGTCCAATGGTTCGGAAGAAGCTCAAGATTGCGAGCTTCAGCTTGGTGAATCTATGAAAAGAGAAGCAGGGTGTAAAAGCGGCTGCATTGATTGTGTTGGGGAGATTGCACAGTTGAACAGAGTGCCAGGGCAATAATCGAGACTGCATGTCTCTGCCACGATTACACCCAATACTTGGTTGTTGACCTGTGCCAAACTCAACCATGCAGACCAGTTGCAAGGAAAGGATGTTACCTGGACAAGGAGAGGCAGGCTCAAAATTGCTGTCAGCCTTCGATCACAGGATAAGTACATGCTTGAAGAAGTCCGTGCGAGCAGACAAGAATACAATTACGAGAATGGCGAACTTGAATTTCATCAGCTGACCGATTTGAGGAGCATCTCCCATGCATGGTCTTTGTCATCGAGTTCCTTGAGCACTGTCCCATACCTGAAAACACAGACAGTCGGGAAACTGCTGAACATCCCAAGCCGAGCCGCCCTACATGAGTTCAATTGAGGCACAGATGTGGTTTGTAGAATTTGCATTCCGCCCGTGGCTCACAGGTATGCAAGGAAGGCATCTGGCTTTTCTCCAGTGCAGAATGAGGCTAGTTCCTCCTAGGATTGATGATGGAGATAAGACAAGGATCGATTTTATACAGCTAAAATAAGGTGAGTAACAATGTCTTTCTGCATGTGCTTCATGACAGGATTAAGCACTCTGTGGCATTTGAACTTTCCTTCAGGGCTGGAAGTGCTTCGTTCACAACTTCGTTACATGGTGGAGTCACTTCAGAACAGCAGTCAGAACACTCGAATAATGGTGTACTTTTCCACTTGCTCAGGCACAAATGCGAGTGACAAGGAGTTGACAAGAACCATTCATTTCCAAGATTCGCTCTTCTTTGAGCTTCTCACCAGCCTGGCAATGGAGAATCAAAACCTGCACTGTCACCCCCTGTCGATGTTCCTGGAATCGTGCGAAGCAACGAAGAAATACTTCCTCACAACCATTGAGTCCTTCAAGTAGGTGCGCGGCGCGAGCGTATTCTCGAAGATCTATGAGGCTCTTTGCCAAGCACAACTGGGACAAGGGAAGCACATGTTCAGCCAAGATGCAAACAGCTTGCAGACACCGTGCGTCCCTCGTTTCCGAGCCGTCGAACTACTCTTTCACGCCTATAGCGTCTTCCACTGCCTAGACCGGTAAGCTGCTCCGCGGCCCTGCATGTGTCGGATCACAAGAGACACTGAACACCATCGAGTGTACCATTTTGTGGCTTCAACGAGGCCACGGGATGAGCACTCTCGGATCGCGACTCGTAGCTCATCTCCAATCGCTGCCGTATCCATTTGAATTTCTGCCCGACAGCATCCATTAAAGGAAATCGTTTCAAAATATGGGGGCAAGGTGGGTCCGTGGGAGGCCTAGAAAACATACATGATTTCGGGCCCCAGCCAGGCCATCATCCGATCCTTGTCTTGATGCCCGATGGCCCGGCTGCTCCAAGTTGATGACCGATTGCCGGGAAGGCGGGTTTTCTGGTGTCCGGTTGCCGGAATCCAAACACTGCGAGAGACTGGACATCACCTGGAAAGCAGATCGTGGGTGAGCTTCGGCCGCAATGCACATGCCCATCGCTTGGCCATGTGACTGCATGTACAAACACTAAGAATCCGCAAAGCACCCACCTTCGCCAGGCTGGTGCGGTGCGCTTGCTTTGCGGTAGCTGTGGAATTGCACGAGGCCCACAGCGACAACACCAAGCCCGACCCATGGCCCGACTTTTGAATTTGATTTCGCAGCCTTGGATTTGGATTGTTTCCAGGGCGCCGGCCTTGGGTTCGGTTCGTATTTTCGTTGGATTGGACCGGACCCTTTCCAAAACCCAAAGCAGGGGTTTGGATTCCGGAAATCGGGCCGGCACGGAATTGGATTTGGATTGCTTCTGCCGAGTTCAGCCTTGGATTTGAATTGTTTCTCGGAGTTGAATTTCTTCAATTTAGGTCCCTTGCTTCATTTTTATCAGTTCACTCACCGCACCCCCCGGGGAATTTGCCAGGACACTCGGTGTGTGGGTGGCATTGAGAAATGCACAGGCACACGTGCCTCGTGCCTCTTGCCTATTTAAATGTCACTGAGACTGAGAAAGAAAAAGCTATAAGGCCGGTCGTGCACGCAGCTCACTGGTGCTCGAGTTTCAAACTCGCAGCCAAAGCAGTGGGAGAGCAGAAGCATGTACTCCATTGCTGACGACCAGTATCTGAACACAATGTTGCGTCATGGTGGCGGAATTTAGTCTAGAAACTTCAAGTATCTTTTGAGAAGTGGAAAATGAGGGCCAATCGCAATCATGGGGACTTTCGTGTTGCTCGAAGTGCGCTTTCGACCCAGCGCGCTTTTGCACTGCACGGATTGTGGTGATCCCTGCTGCTGAATAAGCAAATGCTTACTCCACGCGTGGCAGTACAAAAAGGCTCCAAAAGGTGACAACTGTCCTCGCGATGGCCTTCTCACGATGGGAGACGACGCTCAGTGTGTCTCGCGGTGTGGTGTAGCCATCTCTTAAATACCCCACCCGCCCTTGCCTGTTCGCTGGATGGCATGTATCACTCCCCTCGAAAGGGACAGCTACCTGCTGTCCATCACCCCATAAAAGCTCAGGGTATCACAACCCTAACCCTAACCTCTGCTGCTTGCTCGACTGTTGCCAAGATAGCCAACCACCCCGCTGTCAGCAGCTATGGCCAAGCAGACATCCGCGATCATCTCTTCGACTTCCGGCTCGTTACATCTGTCTGCACCAACTGTTCATTACACCATCCACCTCAATTCTATTTTTAGCCCAAAGCAGGACACAGCACATGTCATTGTTGGTTTTACCGACAACCAACCCTAACACCCAGTATCTGATCGACAGACAAGGATGCTGCGTGCTTGAAGTCACAAACACAACTGGTTCAAATGATCGCAAACGTATGCTCATTGTTTGCAATTTCAACATACAACCAACCCTTTCCCCACTTTTGTGATATCTCATCCATGTATCCTCATGCAGCAGGGCGGGGCACGGAGGGCACGGAGGAGAGATGTGGTGCAGCCAGTGCTGCTTCAATGCAGTCAGCAGTCGCTGAGTCAGCTGTGGCGAAGGCACAGTTCCCTCCACCTTGTTTATCATCCTCCTCATTGCCCATACCCATACCCTCAGGTGAAGAACATGTGCATTGCTGCTACGCGTGTGATAGTAGGTGTGTGGAAGCGTTGGGATCGCTTCATTTTGATGCGGGGCTTCATACAGTGGCACGGGGCTGCACGCAGGTACAGTTACAACTCAAAGTCACTTTTCATGCCTCCTGTGCAGGCTACTGTTCCATGCGAATCACAACCCTTGCATGGTGCTTGGGTCCATGTCCTTGTGCAATGCACCTCACGCGTCCCTTCGCAGGTGCCGCACGCTGTGGCAGCTTGAAGCAGCAAATAGCGAGGAAATGGCGGTAGTTCCTGTGCTGTCATGCATGCGATCACACTGCCTCTGATTCTGTGTTTCGGAAAAGGACCAAATTGGGGACTTACGCATGCGGAATGGCATGTACATGCTGAGCCGAATGTTCTCCAGGCATTCGTGACTCGCCCCTTGCATGCCTTGGTGGTGCTCACACTGCAATTCCGCAGTCACCTGGCAAGGATTGCCACATACATCTTTGTCACGTGGGCAGCCTGTGTTGCCACTGCTGCGCAGAAGCGGTCGTTGGATTCTGCTGTCCAGGCAGCGGTGAAGGAGGCTGAGGAGGCAAAACAGACAGCCGAAGAAGGAAAGGTTGAGGCACAGGCATACCGTGATGTGGCAGAAGAGCTTCAGCTGGAGGCTCGGACGGCTCTCAAGGAGGCGGAAGAAGAAAAACAAAAGTCACAAACAGCTCTTCAAGAGGCAGAAGAAGAAAAGCAAAAGTCACAGACCGCAATTAAGGAGGCGGAAGAAGAAAAACAAAAGTCACAAACAGCTCTTCGACAGGCGGAAGAAGAAAAACAAAAGTCACAGACAGCTCTTAAGGAGGCAGAAGGAGAAAAACAAAAGTCACAAACAGCTCTTCAAGAGGCGGAAGAAGAAAAGCAGAAGTTACAGGCAGCTCTGGCGAAGGTGGAAGAAGAAAAGCAGAAGTCACAAACAGCAATTACGGAGGCGGAAGAAGAAGGGCTGAAATTGCAGGCAGCTCTTAAGGAGGCGGAAGAAGAAAAGCAGAAGTCACAAACAGCAATTAAAGAGGCGGAAGAAGCAAAGCAAAAGTCACAGACGGCAATTAAAGAGGCGGAAGAAGCAAAGCAAAAGTCACAGACGGCAATTCAAGAGGCGGAAGAAGCAAAGCAGAAGTTACAGACAGCAGTGGAGGAAGCAGCAGAAGCAAAGCAGAAGTCACAGGAGGCCGTGAACAAGGCAGAGAAAGCTGAGCAAGAGGCTGTGCGGCAGATGCAGGAAGCAAAGCAGGAAGCTGCGCAAGCGAAAGCTATGGAGGAGGTGGCTGAAGCTGAAACATTGAAGGTAACCCTAACCCTAATTAGTTTATCAACAAATAACCCTGACCCTACGTTCTATTTTAGCCAAAAGCAGGACACAGCACGTGTCAGTTATTAGTTCATCAACAACAGACCCAAGCCCTGACCCTAACCCTACCCGACGGACGTGGGGCGCCTCGTCGGGTAACACCGAAATCTAGACAAATCATTGACTTGAAAAATTATTGAATGTGCACATCACACTTCCTAACCCTACCCGACAAGTGCTGACCTCTTATCTGTACTCCCCCCTCGCTCTCTCTTCTCTATGTCTCTATGATCTATCTCCCCTTCCACACCTTACCAAACCCCATGTCTTCCGGCCATTCATGGCGCCCAACGTCATAGCAGCTGCAGCTCACATTGCCTACGACACGCAGCCACCAGAATCACTCCACAGGACCAAATACCAGATCAAAGCTAGAAACAACCAAGATCTCGAATACACGGAACTGGAAATATTGATCACAATGAATGTGCATATCCCACTTCCTAACCCTACCCGGCAAGTCGTCGTGCCCCTCCGTCATAGTCCCAGACCCCGACACTCCAGTCTCCGCCACGTCCGTCCCAACCACACCGATCCACACCCATCTCTTGGATCTCTTCACCATGCCACATGCCAACAAGTGCCAGCCCACAAGCCACGCAAAACGAAGGCGGAAGAAAACATTAACAGAGGTATTCCAACAAATATCGCGAAGTATGGGGCAACATAATACTCAGAGATGAACAACATCACTGGGCAATAAAACAAAAGACAGAAAAACGAAAAGAAAGCAGAAAAGACAAACGAAAAGATAGAACGCAGAAGCAAACTGCAAAAGAACAAGATTAAGAAAACGAAAAGAAATGTCAAAGAAACAAGAAAAAGAAAAGTGAAGCAAGAAGCACAGAAATTGGCATTATCGAAAGGAGCAGTGGCGAATCCACCCCTCTCAGCAGCTCAAATGCTGCTCACACTCCCTGTCCACACGCAGCCCCCACAACTCCCGCGATGCACTGCACAAAAATGGGACTAGGCCCAGAGCGTTCTTACGTCAGACTGGCCTACAAGCGTGGCTTTTCTGATGTTCGAGGTTCCCTACCGGCTGACTGGGCAGACCGGCTCCATTGCACTCGCACTGACCTCTTATCTGTACTCCCCCCTCGCTCTCTCTTCTCTATGTCTCTATGTCTCTATGATCTATCTCCCCTTCCATACCTTACCAAACCCCATGTCTTCCGGCCATTCATGGCGCCCAACATCATAGCAGCTGCAGCTCACATTGCCTACGACACGCAGCCACCAGAATCACTCCACAGGACCAAATACCAGATCAAAGCTAGAAACAACCAAGATCTCGAATACACTGAACTGGAAATATTGATCACAATGAATGTGCATATCCCACTTCCTAATCCTACCCTAACGGACCTCCGGCGACTGCGGTTGCTGCCCGGTAATCTAACTGTGTCCACTCGTCAATGAACATAAACCATGCACACCGCCGTCAACCATGCTCTCTGCTGCTTGCTCGACTGTTGCCCACAGGATCACCCATCCGGGCGGTTTGCCATGCACAGCTATGACCAAGCAGACATCAGCGGTCATCATCTCAGTTCTATTTTAGCCAAACGGGGGACACATCATGTGTCATTTATCAGCTTATCAACAGCTAACCCTTCACATCATGTGTCATTTATCAGCTTATCAACAGCTAACCCTTCACATCATGTGTCATTTATCAGCTTATCAACAGCTAACCCGCTAGGGCCCTAATGTTCGAATTGAAGGTTTCCGCCGTCGAAGCAAAACTAGCGACAGCTTGGAAAGAAAAAGACGAAGCGATGGCAGCCATTGCTGAGGCCAAAGCTGAAGCACAAAAGCTACGAGAACAACTCGCAAGTCACCAGACAAAAGGAGAACACGACACCTGAACCTACTCCAATCCCAGTTTAAGGAATTATTCTCGGCAACATCCAAGACACGATTTGAATTGGTCGCAACTGAGGAAGTGCTACCAGAGGGTGAGGCGGGGGCGCTTGATGGCAACCGCCCAAGAAAAACCTGTTGAATACGATATGGCTTGTCCATACGACGATTATCTGTGCGTTCTCTCTGAAGTATTGGATGTGACCCATGAAGCGCATCTTCCCCAGCCCGCTAGCGTTGCATCTGCGTGCTCCAGGATAGTTTCCAAGTGATCGTGATCAGTGGATGATTATTTCATGATTCCGACCGATCGCTTGATTGGTATTGAAGTTTGATAGTAACGAGTGTAGAGTCGTAGGCACAAGCGGCTCTACGGTCGATGGGAGGCCAGATGGGCAGGAGATGGAGTCCATCGTGTAACAACACACTGCTGTGAGCCTGGAATGTGGAGCGTATGCGAGACTTTTGTGTATCGCGGAACGTTGTGGCTCGCCGATTGCTGGAGAGGCACATGATCACCGCTTGTGCCGGTGGTATCAAGCGCAACGCGCCAACATCAACGGCAACGGGTGGGAGATTTGGCCAAAATGTTGCCGCCACATCCGTGGATGCTCACAGCTTTTCACTCCGAACACGATGAAGGAGACGTTTCGGCGCTGGCGTCAAGCGTTTTCCATCGTTATTCTGCGCGTATTTTAGAGACCATGCAAACTTGTGTATAGAGCGTATTGAACCTGTTGGACGCGCACGCGTTCGTTAACGATGATGTGCTGTTGTATCCGCCTTCTTGATGTGCTGTTGTATCCGCCTTCTTTCTCGACTATGTCAATCACTGCTGAGTCCAACCTCAAGCCTGATACAGAAGCGGAGCAAATGGGAGTGCTAAGAAGCGAACTAGAGACTGCGCGGGCGCGCCAGGTTTCGGAATGGGGTGAGGGTGGGGCATAGCAGACAATGTTGCCCCGCCAAGCACAGCATTATTCGGAGACTACCAACCCTTGTGTGCATACGTACGTACCTGAGCGTCTCGTCACATACGAGGAGCTGGCCGCACGTGTACCGCGCACCTGGTTTTTCAGTGCGACGAGCGTCTATGAACCACTGGGGAATGGATGTCTATCGAGCACTGGGAATGGGCGTGTATCGAGCACTGGGAATGGGCGTGTATCGAGCACGAGGAATGGCGCTCATTAATATACCCTGACGCAGTAGCTTGCAGGCCTGCCCCCCCTGGCCCTATTAGGAGTGGATGATCATCTCATTTCATCTGTGCATCTTTTGGAGGACGGAGGGGGGGGGGGGTAGCAGCTTACTCCCAAGAAGCCATGATGCCACAAACTTTTTCGGAGGGCGGTCAGGGTGATGCATAGATGTAGATGTAATACACAAACAACACAACATGTATAGACCCGTGCGTATTGATGCCACGGTTGGCTTCGGAGTAGGGTCAGGGCGATGCATAGATAAGAGTAACGGATCGTGGGAGGAGGACAACGAAGATGCGGGGAGCCCTGTCTGGTCTTAGGTGAAACAAATTCTACAAATATGAGACACATAAGCATGTGGCTAAGGGGGCTAGGCGGCTTAGGGCCAGGGGACCGGGGCCAAGAGTCTAATGCCACAAATATGAGACATAGGCTACTGGCTAAGGGGACCAGGGCCAGGGGACTAGGGCCGGGGGACTCGATCCATCAGTCTCTGGCTCTGGCGGGTAGGGCCAAGGGGACTACGGCCAGGGGACTAGGGCCAAGAGTGTAATGCCACAAGTATGAGACACATAGGCACCTGGCTAAGGCGGGTAGGGCCAGGGGGACTAGGGCCAGGGGACTAGGGCCAAGAGTCTTTGGCTAAGGCGGGTAGGGCCGGGGGACTAGGGTTAAGAGTCTACTGTAAGTAATATGCGACACATAGGCATATGGCCAATATCATCTTCTGCGGGTAGTACGTGTTGGCAGGGTTTCAATCTTTCAATTGCACGAATATGAGACACATGGAGGTGTTGCTAAGGGGGTTAGGGCCAGCACATTATGGCCAGGAGTCGCAATCCGTGAGTCCTGGACTCGTATGCATGTAGCTAAGGTGACGGCGTGATCACATCATTGTAGAGCTACTATGGACGCTCCAAACACAGCACGGACCTCCTACGGGATTCGTGTCACTTTGGCATATGGCCTCTGTTCGGGACTTAGGAATGCAGACTGCGTCTTACCACAACACTTCAGTGTGGTTGGAGATCGATGCGACTGAGCCCCAGTTCTCATCCGAGAGACGAACCATACACCATCCGCATCTACCAACACTTAAGCGTCATCGTCGCTGAATTCTGGATCTGGGATGAATGGTGTCTGCGAGTTTCGAGTCCAGCGTCAAGCCTTGCAAGGTTTGACTCGCACAGCGCTGAAGGCCTGTATGCCAGGTGACGGTAGGCAGAGCTCAGCTCAAACGCATCTTCGCTGCGATGGGACGAGATGGGGAGCGGTCTGCCTTGCACACGTGGAGCTCAGCTCACAAAATGCAAAAAGCAATCGCTGACGTCATCACGGCGAAGGCACAAGCTGCAAACATCCTTAGCCCTGACACAGTCATGTCAAAGAACAACCAGACCCCATCATTAACAACGACTATGTAATCGACTGCAACGAGAATACAACCACACTTGACCTGGTTATGTAAACACAATCACCAAAGGCCACTTCCGAGACATGCAAGACATGTATCAGAAGGAACCCATCTAGCGACCCAGTCATGTGCGATCACCAGAATATGGGCTGAAACCCCCACCCAGCGGTTGAAACATAGGATGAGGGTGTGGGAACCACGCTTTGCTCGGTGCTGTGCGTTTGAAGCTCCAACGACCCAGTCCCGCAGTAGAATTTCATCTCATGGCACCTCGTACGAGCACCCCACCGATGTATGCACTCTCGTCTTGCTCCTAATCCAAGGATGCCGAGATTCGTGTCCTCCTGTCATCCCGGATAAGCAACCCTTGACATATGAGGATGTGAAATCCATTGAAACATGACCAAGCAAGGCCGAACTGATTGGCGAAAGCCTTTGTCATTGCAACGTTCGTGTTGACGACACGAGATGTGGCTTAACCCTGCGCACTTACAGGACGAGGAAGTCGCTATATACGCTGCAGAGGTGTGCGCAGATCCTTATCCGATCGTGAGCCCCAATGGTTATGCCCGGCGCTGCCACACGTTAAGCCGGTGATGGACGTGGCGAGACCACGTGCAGCGTGTGCAGGGCGACATGACTCTCATGACCTTATATGATAGACCCCCCCCGGGGTCATGAGAAGCCTGCGACGGGTGTGGCGAGACCACGTGCAGCATGTGCAGAGCGACATGACGAGGCGACGTGACCCGTGTGCTGACGGTGTCGCATATGCATCTGTGGACGTGGATGCTGGTGTGATTTTGAGGGCAGTGAGGAGGCGCTCGGTGCGAGGTGTGAAGCAGGGTTTTGTTGTGACGCTGGGACGGAAGGGGTCTGCTGTGACGTTAGATAGCCTGCATAGGACCAGTGTTTATGTTTGAGAGAGGGTGTGGGGGCAGATGGCCACCGATGATGCTATTCTCATGCGTGTGCGTCACACAACAGTGGCAGCGTTGAGGTTGTGTCGAGGCTGTGGAGGGCCAGTGGCAGTGTTAGGGACGTCGATGGACCACGCGCGCGTTTCTTCTCTCAAATGCAGCGTGTGTGATGGAGCACCAGGTGTTTTGCGACGGGATCAGGGGCACATGGCAAGTAGACGACGCGCTGCGTTAACGCCACAATTTGCGAGGTGGCAGAGTTGCGAGCACAGCAAGCAGCCGGGCGGTGGCCAGCACCCTTTCCCAAATCTGACAATGTCACCAAGGAGTGCGCTCCGAGATGGGGTCAACGACGCGGTTGAGTATGACAAACCGTCTCGCCATACAGGGCAGACTCCTTCCAGACTGTGGGCCAAAGACGCCGCGGAGGGTCAGCTGTGCTGTACCGGCAGAGATAACCATTAGAGATACTGTGGTTACATTCTCGGTCATAGATTAAGCAAAGCATCGCAACACATGAGGATGTTCGGAGCCTAGCGCCGCCTTTGGCCAGGGAGCAAGCAAGATACCACAACAGTGCCATTTGCATGTTACGGCATTAGCAGCAAATGATTTTCATCGCATTGCTACTGGATATTGCAGTTTCGATCCTGGCGTCCCAGTAAGGTCCTTATTAATATCCTTACTGGGATGATTCGATCGTAGCTGGCATCTGACCGAGGGCCTGCACATTGCAAACCGCATGACCTTCACAAGTCACCAAGCCACACGTCCCGTCTTTCTATATCAAAGATGTGCTGTAGAACGCAATGAATCTGTCACGCAATTGACTTATATGATGAAAATACGTGGCAACGTCCCTTTCAAGCCACAGAAGGGATCTACACACGCAAAGAGATCTAAGGCCAGGTGATGGCAACATTCTCGACATTGCAACGCCAACATCAAACGTTTCCCGCAGCGCTATCTTCAAAAACATCAAGAAGAAACCCAGTTTAGCCTGTAGCATGCGTCCATCATTTGAATCGACGCTTGCGTAGCTTCAATCCGAACGCAGCTTTGAACCCGAACCTCATCCTCTACAGCCAACATCTCTACAGCAACAGCCAACATCTCTACAGCCAGACCTCCCGGTTCCTGCCGCAATATCCATGCTAATGGACCCGACTGACCCCCACTGCTGTTTACATCCAACAAGCGCCCTGTACATGGCAACAGACAGCTCATCTGGCCTTTGCTTTGTTGACAGAAGCGGGGAGGCGTCGGCGGAAAGCCCTCGGTCAGTGCGCTATCATCATTGAGCTCTACCTTATCCTCGCTTACTTGCTCAAAAAGGCTCCAATCAAGTCGACGTAGTGCCGCCGCTGAGCTCAACCCCAATCCCCGCACAGTGGGAAGCTTTTCGGCGTATCGAGTCACTTGACCGCGCCGCGCACGCACTCTGTGATCTTGGCCACTCCGTCGCCACGTCCTGGGCGGCGGGTTCGCTGTCATGACCACAGATAAGCAGCCAGAAACCAATCCACCCGCTCCATCGAGTCTAATCCCATTTCTGAATCTGCTCAAAAGGAACACCGACATACCGAAATCACCCATGATACATTGCTGCGTGCTCAGCCGTTTCCGAAATGGCCACCCACCGCGCGTGTGCTGCCTACTGTCAAAGTGTGAATACAGCCGCTCTCGGACGTCTCAACTTCCAGCTCGGAATGTCTATCTACCCCAGCTGATCGTCACGCCACGCACCATCTTGTTCTCATTTCAGCCCAAAGCGGACACAGGCTTCTCATGCCCCCCCCGGGGGGGTTCTATCATGTATCATGAGGGGGTTCTATCATAATTATGTAAATGGGCTACGTTTGAGCCTGGTTTCGAGGTGATGCTCAGGCAAACAATGCTGCGGGATAGAACAACGGCTTCGTACATGTCGTTTGTATACCGGCCGTTTGCTATTAGAATGACGGCTCCGTACACGT
>Ga0099797_100308_pt1 | contig 32260 bp, 13 predicted proteins | sample Uncmet_Sort48C_1_FD_89871 | JGI IMG/M metagenome (GOLD analysis project Ga0099797, IMG submission 89871) | Marine eukaryotic communities from CALCOFI LINE 67, Pacific Ocean - C012_Sort48C_1 | ecosystem: Environmental > Aquatic > Marine > Oceanic | place: Pacific Ocean: Monterey Bay | collected... | reverse complement strand
ATCTCATATAAAGATCGCGGCCTAGCACGCGGCATACGGACAATCAGAGGTGCCATGGTCAACTCAGATCACGCCATGGTGTCCGTTAGGCTCAATTTCGACTATCAGCCCCGCCCACGGGCGAGGAAGGGGCCGGAGGACAAGCTCTTGCGGGACAAAACCTGGCTGCAGAATTTCGACGACAAAATGAACAACGACCCAGCCCTGCAGCAAGAGCAGCTGGAGGGAAAAACGGCCAGCGAAAACTGGAAGGAGCTCACTGCAAAAGTAGCGCAGGAGGTAGCCGTTGCGCCGAAGCGGAAAGTGGAAAGAAAAAAGCCTTGGATCTCCGAAAAAACCCTGAAACTGCTGGAGCAAAGAGCAGACATGCAGGAGAAAGTCGCGCGGGATGAGACCGATGAAAGCAACAACGCGGAGAAGATGCGCGACCTGACCGCGCAGATCAGGGGCTCCGCGGATGGGGACCGCAGGGAGTGGCTCGACGAGAAGATCGGCGAAATGAAAAGGGCCCATTCCGGAAACGACACCGGGACAGTGTACCGGATAGTGCGCGAGCTTTCGGGAAGATCTCGGAAGAAAATGGCGGAAATCCTAAACGCAGCAGGCGATCCGAAGTGGCAAGATTTCGCAAAGTCCACTCTGGGAAGCCCCAGGCCTCCACTAGACGACGCAGAAAAAAAGTTCCAGGAAACTAAGGCCTGGAAAGCATCAGTTCAAGCATTGCAGCAAGAAAACTGGCTGCAAAACAGCGAAACTTTCGGGGACCCGAGCGAGGAGGAGCTTGACGAAGCGCTCGCCGGGATGAAGGGAAAAAAAGCACACCACGGTCTCATTCCGCCCGACTTTTTCAAGCACAGCAAGGTCGGCAGAAGGGTGCTGAAAGAAATGTTCCGAAAAGTTTTCCGCGGAGAAAATATGAGCGACGAATGGCTCACTACCGCAATCGTTTTAATACACAAAGATGGGTCGCGAAAAGACCCAAAAAACTTCCGGCCGATATCACTGCTGCACAGTTTCGAAAAAATTTTGTCCGTAGTGGTGTACAACCGAATAGTAGATAAAGCGGAGGGCACCCTGAATTGGAGACAGTTTGGTTTCCGACGCGGCCGCTCCACGCGGCACGCAGTTTTTCTACTAGGAAGGCGCCTGGAAGAGTTGAATCGCACCGGGTGTCGGTCGATTTCAATTTTTTTGGATTTTGCCAAAGCCTTTGACAGCTTGTGTTATACCAAAGCGTTCGCCGTATTACGCGCCCAAGGCGTGAATCGGGGGGTGGTTGACCTGCTGGAGAGACTATACGGCGGCGCGGGAATGCAAATTAAGGTGCGGGAGGGCGAATACCTACCTACGTTTGTTCAGCGCGCCGGGATCCGCCAGGGAAGCAGTCTAAGCCCATTATTGTTCATACTAATATTGGATTTTGCTATGACTGCGTACGGACGCGCGGTGGAAGAACACGGGTTCGAAAATCGGTGGCTAGGGTACGCGGATGACTTGCAAATAGAAGCAGGGAGCGAGGAAGAGGCGCAGATCAAGCTCATCGAATTGCAGGCGGCCTGCCGGTACGTGGGCCTCAAACTGAATGGCAAGAAAACAAAACTTCTTTGTGTGAACACGGGGGCCGCGGACAGAACCAACGAAGACGCGGAGATGGAAAGATTCGAAGCGACCGTAGCCAACGAGAAAAGGGAGGGCTGGATTGTAGATTGGGACGGCGCGGATCTGTTCGAAGACGGCGGCGCGGACGCCCCAGAAGACGAAAGCGGGCCGACCCACCTGATGGCGTGGGACGACGGGGAGCGCGAAGTTTGCCACCTGAAGAAAAATGGGTGGGCACGCGTTTTAGGCACGAAGGACGCGTTTAGAATCGCGAGACTCGGGAACAAGAAGTTCGTCCTCGAGGAAAAAAACGGCCACAGGTGCGACAAATGCGGCGACTACCTGCCGGACGCAGTGAGCCTGGCATTCCACCAGGCCACTGGGTTTTGCAGGCCGAACAAGTCGAACGCAGAACAGCGGCAGCTTAGGGTGGCCAGGCAGGTGGAAGCGAAGAACAGGGGACTAAAAAAGCGGAAAAAGGACGAGGTAACGGTCTACGACGCGCACGGGCTGCGCATCGAGGTGGTGCAGCAGTTCACCTACCTCGGCACCGTCCTTGAGAACGACGGACTGTTCGACGCAGAGGTAGCCAGGCGCAGTGAAATGGCGCTAACAGTGGTGGAGTCTCTCAAGCGCATCTGGAGGGACAAAAAAGTGACCAAACACCAAAAGCGGGACCTCTACCACACATTGGTCCTGACAGTAGCCCTGTACAACGCGGAGGTGTGGACGACGGAGGAACGACACCTGAAGAAACTGCGCTCGTTCGAGCGCCGCGCGCTGCGAACGATTGCCGGGCACAAGCCGCTCGGCGACGATTTTGAGGAGAACGAGTCGTTAGAGGAGCTGCGGGAGGTGTTACGGGTCGAGGCGGTTGAGCAGCTGATTCGGGAGAAACGCGTCCTATTCGCGGCGCACGCGGCGCGGAGCGAGGAGAACATGGTCAGTGAACAAATGGACCGGGAGTGCAAAGAAGCCACGCGGTGGGGAAAACTGTTAAAAAGCGATATCGAGTACTACGAATTCAACACGCTAGGAGATTTAGCCGATATGGGGGCGCAGGACGCCCGGCAGAAGGTGTGGAAGAAGCGGAAATTCTATGAGGAGAAGGCGGGGACCCAGCGGACGAGGGGCTCCAAGCGGGGGAGCAATAGAATTCCAAGCCTGCCGGTGCCTCCCCCAACACCCGAGGAGGAGAGAGTCGCGCGGAGGGAGCGCGAAGCAAAAGCGGAGGCAGACAGAAGAGCAGACGCAGAGTTCCTGGAACGGTACGTGAACAATCAGTCTTGGAACTGGCTGGGGCGCGGAGCGAAGCGGTTCACGACCGAGGCCGGAGGAGACCAGGTCTTCAAAGTCGGAAGGGTACAAGTGTGCGACTTCCACGGGCAGATTTATCACGTTAAAGGGAGAGGGTTCTATCAGGAGCTCCCCAGCGGCATATATAAATCGACCCACGCTTTGGTCTGACGCAAGCGCTGTCGAAGGCTTTTGCAAAATCGGCAACTTTTAGTGTAGCACATTCCCGGGGAACCAGTTTTGGAAAAAGCAGTTTTACAAGTTCCCGCAACGGGAGAAGTGCCTGACGACGACGACGGGTTCCGAATGGTATACTATAATAAACCATTTTGATATGGATCTGTTAAAAGATCTTGCTTACAATTGGAATTTGCGTATGTTGAGAAAACGCAAAGGAAAGGTCGAGACACGAGGAGAGCATTTCACCGAACTCGCTTTTCGAAGATCCGCTGGCGGCCAGACTGGCCGGAAGGGAGGGTCTCCGTGCTCCCATGGGTAGTTGGATCTTGGTGCCGCGCACGCGACGCGGCGACGACTTGGTGCATGAGAATTACGCGAAAGGCACAAGGCAGTTGGTTATCTTGGGTGCCGGCATGGACGCGCGTGCGTGGCGTTTGAGTGGCACGCCCGAGCTGAGCGTCTACGAAGTAGACCAGCCGACGACCTTTGCATACAAGGAACCACTGGTCTCGAGTGAGAAACTCTTGGTAAAGAAGCGAATCGCGGTGCCAGCAGATTTCGATAAGGACGACGGTACTGGCGAAGCAGAGAACTGGGAAACAGAGCTGCTCGCGTCGGATGGCTTCGACAAACAAGAACCCAGTCTCTGGCTCTTGGAGGGGCTAGTCTATTATTTGCCGGCGACCAAGGTTCCTGTGTTTTGGTAAAGTACACGACAGGGGGGACGATTGCGATGACAAGCTTTTGTACGCCGTTGGTGTAGAATTGGGACCCTCCTCGAGGAACACAAGGATCGTCCTATAGCCCAAAAAAGTGTGTGACATCAAATTTACAGAAGGTGTTTTCGAACAAAGCGGCTTTTCGGATGAGCTCCAAGATTCGGAAAACACCCACTGTAAAAATGTGTCACGCTCATTTTTTCTCTCTTCTTTTTTCTTCTTTTTTTTTTTTTCCAGTCGGTTCAAGTGTGCGCAAAATGGCGCAGCGATCATCCGGACCAGAACGAAGAGAATCATCCTGATGGATGATTGTCCGGCATCATCCGGACCAGAACGAAGAGAACCATCCTGATGGATGATTCCCCGGCATCATCCGGACCAGAACGAAGAGAATCATCCTGCTGATGGATGATTCTCCGGCATCATCCGGGCCAGAACGAAGAGAATCATCCTGCTGATGGATGATTCTCCGGCATCATCCGGGCCAGAACGAAGAGAATCATCCTGCTGATGGACGATTCTCCGGCATCATCCGGGCCAGAACGAAGAGAATCATCCTGCTGATGGATGATTCTCCGGCATCATCCGGGCCAGAACGAAGAGAATCATCCTGCTGATGGGTGATTCTCCGGCATCATCCGGGCCAGAACGAAGAGAATCATCCTGATGGATGATTCTCCGGCATCATCCGGACCAGAAAGAAGAGAATCATCCATCATCAATCGCCACCATCGCCATCACCAATGCATCATCACCGGCGACTTCGACAACCTCCGGAAATAAAATGTCAACATTTGATTTCTCACGCTAAAAAATGCAGCGTGACATATTTATTGCAGTAGGTGTTTTCCTAAAAAAACGTGGCCGCGCGATCGCATCAAAAAAAGTCAAACCCCTACTGTAAAAAATATGTCACGCTGAAAAATTTAGCGTGACATAATTTATACAGTAGCGGTTTAACTTTTTTTTTGCGATCCGCATTTTTTTTTTAAAATCATTTTTTTATCAATTTTAGTTCCTGGGAAAAGAAGAGAAAGAGAAAATGAAAGTATCTTGGGCTATAGGGCGTTCGCTGTGTCCTACGGACCCTCCTCAACCTATTTAACTCGGAGATAACATTGAGACAATGCAACAGTATATTGTAATGTTATAGTAAATTCTGGAAAAAATACCCGAGGTGTCTCGGCTGTTTGCGGCCATCGGACGCTTGTCAGCTCCAGGCTCCGTAGTTTTTCACGACGCGATCACGGCGTCGTACGTGAAAGTTGGCATCGCGCCCGGGGGCGCGCCGTTCGTTTCGGGCAGCGACGACTACGCCAAGTTGTGGGCGGAGCACGGGGGTTTCAGGACGACCTTCGTGCGCAATTTCCAGTCTGTGCACGTAGACAGGAGCTCGAGATCCTTAATTCTGTCGGACGAGAAGGAGGCCCGAGCGACGCCAGCTGTATGTAGAGGGAAAGAGCTCGTATTGTTCGTAGAAAGCGAGAAGACTGAGCATGTCGAGCGTAACGAATTCTGACACTCGTTTTGTGTAAATCGGGATCAACTATTTCGTTCTCTAATTGAGGGCCCGCAGTCATTCGTTCTCTGACATTTTCAAGCAATCCTCCCGCGTCGCGTAGTTGCGACGATTTTCCTACAGAGTTGCTATCGTATTTAGTGCATGCATATCAATCTCTCAACCAGGACCGTCGCAATTTTGTATTCATTTCTATACGCCGTCTATCACTGTATCTGAAGCGTCTGTTCTGTTGTGGGGCGCAGGGTCTTTGTTAGGCGGCGGTGAATCAAAGTTATCCGAAGTAAATGACATGGAACGTTGCAGTCGGGCATCGAAAAGAAAGCGTTCGTGTGCTCATGACACCTTGTACATCACGTTTATATTCTCTGCGCATACATCTTCATGACTACGACTACGACTACTACTACCAGCACCACCCTCACCATCACTAACTACCTTATTTCGACTTTCCGGGGTCTATGCTGCTTACCCCACAGCGCCTATTCCATTCAATCTTCTGAGTATTTGTTTTTTTTTGTTTCGACCATTTTGATCTGCTCCTGTCTGCGTCCGTGGATCCATTTTTCACGTGGCACAAATGTGATGTCATTCGATTTTTTGCGCGACCATCGCATGTCAAATAATCTCTGAATCCGCGAACGGAGTATTGCAGGGGGGTTTCGGGAGCTGGTATCCTTTCGGTATTATTTCGTTCTAAATAGATTTTATTGATCCATCACCGTAGTCGCCGTTATCCCTCAAATATTGTAGATTCTCAGAATTAACGCAGTGGCAAACAACGTAAACCATGGCAGCTGCCTGGCTGGCCCTTATGATCCTCCCCAGCCAGCTGTGCTTGGTGGCGGTGACGGCGGCGTTTCTGGATTCTTCTCCCGTTTCCGTGCATCATGCGGTGAATCTTTCGGATGATCCCTCGGATCGGATCTCCCTGGTGTCGTGGAACGTGCTGACCAGCGACCCGGTCAACGGCGCCGACCTGGCTCGCTACCGTGCGGCGGACTGGGAGCGCGCCTTCGGGACTGGGAACGGCGGGCCCACCAAACGCGTGGTGCGCGAGGCCGTGGCGCAGTTGAACCAGCGCGCCGCAGAGGCAGCTTCTTCCTCCATTTCTTCTTCTTCGGGAAACCGAAAAGGTGAGATCGATTTTATCGATAGAGACGAGCTCGTTTCGTCGGGCAAGTGGCAGTTCCCGAGCGAGGAGGATTCTGCTGGAAACATATTATCATCAGCGGAGGTCGTTCGCCAGGCCGGCACGCTCGCACGATTGATCGAGATGTTCGACGAACAGCGCCGCTACCGGCGGATCGAGGCACGGCTGGCGCGGGAGATTGAAGTTTCGAAAACGGCCGGACGATCGCTGCCGATTTTTTTTTTGTCGGAAGTGTCGGTGAAGTGGCACGCTCGTTTGGCGAAGTTTTTTTTGGAAAAAAATTTCCGTTCTTACTTTGCGCCCGCGTGTGCGCGTTTCGGGCTGATGTTTGCGTATCCGGTCGCGGATTTTGAGGAGGCGGCGTTCCCGGCGTATGAGGACGCGCCACAGTATGAGTACACGTCGGCCATCAATCCCAAATACGGCAACACCCAGTACGGGGTCCAGGTGGGTCCTCCTCCGAGAAAAGAAGCGAAGAATATGAGGATACCGAACAAGTTGCGCGCCATTGAGGAGGCAGAACCTTGTCCCGGCTACGGGGCTCCAGGGGACTGCTACGGTGCTCCAGGGGCCCAGTCCGAGCCCTGGGTCCCTACGCCCGGCCTGGAGGTTAATTTGAGTGTGAATTCCTTGGATACGCCTGGTGTGAGTGCGAAGACGCTCTGGCCAGTATCGCTGCCGCCGACGGCACCGGTTGCCGAGGCCGGGCCTGGCTCCCCCGAGGCCCTAGACGGCTTGCGCGAAGATCTCCGTGACACTGCTTCCGAGCTTGTACAGTACGGCAACGGCCTCGGGGTAGTGATGGGCGAACCGACGGCCGGACTGGAGGTGCCTGCAGATCAGGCCCTGGAGGAAATCGTAGCCAAGCACGCAACGGGTCTAGAGGAAGGGGCGGCGCCGAAAGCGTTTGGCTTCACCGCTGCAGACCTCCGCGAGGTCTACGTGGAGGCGCTGTTCAAAAATGCCGCGCTGGATGTGCGGGGGGTGCAGGAAATGACGCAGGACGTGCACCTACCTCGAGACGGGCCCGAGTATTCACATTCGATCCGCTACAAACTGCGTCCGGGACGCGGATTTCCCTTCATCATGGCGCGCCTGAGGTTGAGAGACAGCCACAGCAGGCCCTTCTACTTGGTGCATCACCACTTCCCGATGAAGGTCTTCTGGAAGACTCCCACCAACAAAATCCAGGCTGGCCACGAGGTGATGGCTTTGCATCTGTTCAACATGCTGTGGCGCGTGCGTGGCATCTTGGCGTTTGGCCCCACGAGATTTAATCACGAGTTGTTCCGGAAGCCAAGCGTCGTAGAGCTCGCACAAGCAGAGGCGGTCGCCTACGCGGAGAACACTGTGCCCGCGCTGGTTTTTTCAGGGGACTGCAACACCAAGCCGAATGAAGCTCGTTTCCGTTACCTGCACCCGAAATTTTCCGGCGAAACCATTCCCCCGTTCGCTGAGGACGCCTCCGGCATGCTCATCCGCGTGCTGCACGCGGCGAATTCCGTCACGCGGGGCTACGCCGGTTTCCCGAGCTGCATGGACGGTTTCGGCTGTTTCAAACGCGACCGGAGCGCTGTTTCAAACGCGCCCGGTGGGGCAATGTTGCCCCCCGACCTCTGGCCGCTGGGACCACTGCTTACGGCCTCCTGGGGGCATGTGTACACAGCGATGCACGGTGGCTTCAAACAGCATGGCAGCAGCAGCCGGATGGGACCCGAATCTTCTGACGATATTAACACGGGAGACGAGTGCGTTACCACGCGTACGCAGCAGTTCGCCGGGTTCCTCGATCACACGCTCGCCACGCTGGCGAGCGTCGAGCTGGTCGCGGTGGAGCCGATGCCGACGCTGGGCGAGTTGGCGCGGCGGGACGAATTCCACCCGAACCTGGACAGGGAGCCGAGCGACCATCTGCTGCAGCGCGTCGAATTTCGTGTGAAATAAGCACATCATCAACACGTGCAGTTGTATAGACGAGAAGCAGATTGAAGATTGTGTAATTTGTGTTTATAGTCGCGTTTCTACCAATGAGGGCATAGCTAGAAGAAGTATTTGAAATGCCAGTTTTTGGAGCTAGTTCTTTTCACAAGCACCGTTATCGACAAGCAAAGCGTAACATTGAAGTGAAATAACGCCGTATATTCATCGTGAAAAGTGTTCTTCTCATTTTCTCATGTACCACGTATTCAAGTACGGACTTCGCTGAATCTTCCAATACTGTTGAAATGAACATACTGATAAGACTGCTTTACTGAGCTCTCTCCGCTTGCTGAACACACACAACGCATACTCAGCTTGCTTTATAAAAATGTATCCGTAGAACTAGATCCCACTAACACTTCGCACTTGACTTAATTTCTTGGCACTTTGACCTTCATTTGCGCCGAAGGAAGTTCCACGGACGCAGCGCGCGTCCGACTATCGAGCCCAAAACAGTTGTTCCTTTGCGGTTCCTGCTTGTGCCGGCTCAAATATCTTCGAGGAGCTTTTCTCACGCCTTTCCAAAAGTCGTTCGTTATCATCGCTGCCCTGGGAGCACCGCAACAGAAAGTCTATCCACGAAGCATCGCAGCACAAGACGCGCGTCTTTCCACGAAGCGTTCGTCTGAAAATAGTCAACTAAGATAATTCAGCTGCCTTGTACTCAAGTTACTTAAGCAATGCGCCACTAGACTTCAGCAATGCGTCGCTAGATCCACTCAATAACACTTAGAAGTCACTGAGCTTTGTTTCGACACACCGGCGGAACTTCCAGGGACCCAGGGTACGTACGATGATTAAGGCCAGCCGCTGCGGATTCTACGTTTGTGTAAAGTAAGTTGCGTGTCGATTGTATGATCCTTCCAAGTGTCTTCTCACGCCTCTCCCAGAGCCGCCTCTCACGCCATGGGAGCCTCGCGCCGTCGCGGCTAGGATCCCTACACAAAGCATAGAACGATGGGAGCGCATAGCGGGCAATATTCGTTTGCGATCAGCACTAAACAAGCGGGCAAAATTTGATTACAACTGAGCAGATGAACAGTATTAAATTTGGAAATATTATATTTTGGTGCGATCAACAGTGAACAGGCTAAGTATAGTGCTTGCAAAAGAGTAGCAATTCAGCGCCTGCGGGTGACGTTTAAGAAAGAAAGTAGCAATGCAGCGCGAAACAATATTAACAAAAAAGGCAGTATTTCATTTTGCACCGGAAGTATATACTTCAAAAACAAGCTAGAATTCCATTTTAGCTGAAGCGGAGTCATTTTAGCAGTGCGTAAACGAGGAGTGTCGGTGAATGTCTAAAAATCGAACACAGAATGGATAATCAATACAACTCGTTGCTTGCGACTTCCCAAATGGCATTTTGTGCGGACATATTTAGCCATAGCTAGCAATGACAAAATACAAATGGACAAATCGGGATCGGTACTCATACACCACGCGAATTTTCATGTGAGAAAGAACACTATAGTATCAGACAAAGATGGGCAATATTTGCTTCTTAAATGCCACCCAAGAGCGCCCATATCGATAAAAACCCGCCTATTCATTACAAATATTCTATAGGTAATTCGTTGACCCGAAAATGTTTCGAGCAGGCGCATTGGCAAACTCCGAATATATAAGGATATATCACCGAGCGTGTACGGTTGACACTGCCCGCATCAAATATGACACAAGGCAAAAAAGGATGACACATAAAATGGCGTTCTGCACATCATTGCCACATAAATTAATATGACCTAGATCTTTTGCCACGATGCGCGACGCGTCAGAGAATGATTCGACAATCTGTCAATATTACAATTACGGCGTACACGGTCACAACCCCTTCACCGTATACGGTCCAGAGACCTTCTGGGTCCCTGCGTCAGGGACTGCCTCATTGCGGGCGCGTGGCCTCGCCCTCACGCCAGCGGCGCTGGCTGGCGGCGTCCCAATGCAACAATGCGCACGGGAGCCCTTCAGAGAAGACTCTTTTTGCAATTAACCGGCACGGAAGAATGCTAAGATGGTGGGAAATGCTGAGACCCATTCTTTAGTATGGATGAGATCGACAACACAAACTGAAATCATGTACTAATAACGATGGCTAGTGCTTGAATAACCAGATCGTCGTACGTTCCCACGTCAGTTACTTGCTCGTGCTTGTACCCCAAAATTTGCGTTAAATGCGCGGTGTAACTCGCCACGAAGACCAACGAAACGAAGGAAAAGCCGCTCAACAACACCCGCGCCGCACCCGTGTGAGGCGGATTTGGGACCCAGTTGGACTGCGTTAAGAGGTAAAACTGACGTAAAAGCCGTCAAACAGAGCACCAAACGAAAACTCTCGGCGATCTTCTTTTTGATGCCGAACAAACCTAGCGCCCCTTTTTAAGGCTCCAAAAGAACTCGCGGCTGCGGACGCAACCAGCGCCACCGGGGAACTAATTTGTTTTCTGGCGCCAGGGGAAGAAGCCGAAGGCGTGACGGGCTTCAGCGGCAGTGGGTCAGATGCTGATTTCGTCGGCGACATTTCGTCGAGCGGACTGTCCATCGGCGACACGGCATGCACACTATCTAATGGCGACATACCAGGAGCTGCATTTAAGTCACCGGTCTTTTCGGCTTTGTCCGCAAAGAGGAGCAGTGCGGCTGTTACGCAGAGCATGCCGAAGAAAACGAGCCACACAGTCCAATGGAAGGGCATAAAAAGCTCCATCATCCGCTCTTCCGCCGAAGGAGTCTCCACCGTACGCGCGTTGGCTAGAACAGCAATGCCACCGTACATCCAGGGCGTCGTAAAACGCACACCGTATTCGCCCCTCGCGTAACGCACAGCGCCTTGCGCATTGGAAGCGCTTCCGCGACCCACCCGCTGCTGAATCAGCCAATGCGCGGCCCACATCATGTCGGCCTCAGCGTTGCCCACGCCCTCCACCACGTTCGCGTACGTGTATGTTTTGGAAAAAGCATTCGCAACGCGCCACTCAAGCCCCAGACCCGTAGAAACTTCGTTCAAAAGCTCGGGCAGGAAGCCGGTGAACTTTTGGGCGGTCTGCTCTTCAATAGTGAAAGGAGCGTCGTCAATGAACAGGACGCCCAACGGGTCCAACGGAATACGCGCCGTTACATTTGAAACCTCTCGCACATACTGGCCCGGGCCAGCTTGACCGGCGATCACGAAACGACCAGCCTGCACGTCACGAACCCAATTACGGGCCTCGGTTAAGTTCCGGAATTGATCGGGGCGCTCAAACATTTCTGCAGCAAAAACGTTTGTTGCGAGGGTGACAAATGTTGTGCAGGCCAGAATTGACGGAAAGAAAGGCCCATGACCATTTTCAATACCTTAGTGCGCGTGCAGATGAATGTTAACACGAGTAGAAAACATGCACTACGCGGAGATGAACATCACTTGGCCTGACTCTTGTCACTTGCGGTGTCCCAACAAGCTCCCTCGTGTGCCCACAAAAACTACTACCCACGAAAACGAATGAATATTTCTATCCCAATATGCTCGCTTCCGCTTTGAATTGAGTTTGAATTGAGTTTGTCCCTTTCCTGGATATGATCATTTTCATTAAATGGAATATCCGACAAGCCCTAACCGCCCTTGAAGCATCAAACCAACCCAACCGTCAAACTAACCCAGCAGATCTAAAGATACAAATGTGCAAAACAATTTCTGTATTCCTGTATTTCTGTAAAAAGATTTCTGTACATTCTACCATGACGGAAGTTTGCGAGCGGAGACAATTTTGCGGTGTATAATCATTTTGGAGAGAAAAACACCTTCTTCGACGTAATAATTCACCGCTTTGTATACATAAAATATTTGAAAAAAAGACACTCTTCAACGTAAGAATTTACCGCTTTACATAACAACCATAAAGTATTTGAAAAAAAGACACTCTTCATCGTAAGGACTATAATATAGGGGTGCAAAGATTCATACTAGCTACTATAAAGCGCCGCAGGCGCTGCGCTCCCACCCTCCAAGGGGCACTCTAGAATCTTCCTCTCCCACACGCACCATTTCTAAATCCCACAAGGGGTTCAAGCAGGTAGTAAAATCGGGGGAAGGGGCGTCCCGCCCCCTCCCCCGAACCCCCTCCCCCTGGGGCTCCAGCGAGCATTGCCATTGCGAGTTAGGGCATGGACTGCGTGACTTGAAGCGGAATAACTCGCATGATTGGTGCTGAACTTCATTCGCAAGGAACAACGTTTTTTATAACTTACGCAAAAAACGAATTGATAAAATTCTTATTTTGCTATGGTAAGCCTGGACCCCCCACCCACCCCCTGCACCTCAGAAGCTCTCCTGCGGCTCCCTGGTGACCTTATAGTACTCCTGGCAGGCTAAAGCAATTGATAGAATTTCCCGGAGCCTGCGGGGCTGGCGGAGCTTGCGGCGCGTTGGCGTAGTTCGGACGGCTTGCGCACGGCTCTTGGCCCCCCACCCACCCCTCCTCCCTCAGTAGCTGTTGCATGGTCTTTCTAAAATGGAAGTTGTTGCTGCATAGTGGAAATTATCGCTCAACAGCTTGGCCTCCCCACCCACCCCCTATCCCCCAGAAATTTTCCAGCGACCCCGGCGTGCGATTGATACTATAGTGGGTGCGTTTGATAAAAACATGGATTGCTAATGCTGAAAGTATTTCGTTAAATATGGAATACCCTACCCCCCGTGGATTTCAACTACCTCCCCCCCCTTGCCGGACCCTACCCCCCCCCCCTTGAACTTAGACTACCCCCCCTTGGCTTGAGGGTGCCCCTTTTGGACTTAGACTCCCCCAAAGTGCCACAGCTGGGGTATATTAGTATTGATTAATTATCGTGCTGAATGCCTTCGGTTTATCATAGGGTGCACGACAGACAATATTGAACGTTCTAAATTATATCATGATAGTGAAGTTCTTTATCGTCTCGAAAAATGTGTACAGCTCTGGAAAAATGTGTACAACATACTATGAAAATCCTCAAACTGGCAACAATCAAGGATTTTTGAGCAAAATAGCGACCAAAGCGTCGAACTCCGCCTTGTCCCTGGCCGATGATCCATCACTAAATGTTCTAACTAAAATCTCGGTGACGCCCTTGGACACATCACTTAATACCTTGCGCGCCTTCCCCAGCCTCCCTTTCAGGTCTGCCGTGCCAAAGGAGAACTTCGAAGGTGCATCGTCCGGACCCCCCAGGCCGTAGGCCTTCGACACATCCTCCGCGCGAGACCCGGCCTGTTTAACCATGCGTTCGTTCGAGGCCGTATCCAAAAAAAGTTTCGTCATGATCAATAGGCGCTTGTTCACCACTTTCGCGCTTTTCGCTTCTGCCCCTTTCTCAGCATTTGTGTTTGTAGGAAGAGGAGCTCCTAACGCCACCCAGCGTGCCACGTAAGATTTGGTCAAAGCCGTTTCCCACGCAGCTGATCCTCTCCTCGTAGATGATGCAGAAACCGATACACTGCTCCTCGCAGAAGCAACATCTTCTGGAGAAGAGGATGATGGTTCTGTCAAGATGTCCCTAAGCAGCCTTTCACGATCTTTTTGCAGTATGAAATAAGGCGTGAGGGCAGTCGAGTAAACGTGGAGCCTCTTCGGGTCAAGTCCTTGGAGCTTGTTCACGGATGTAGATTGGTGGTCGGTTGTTTCTGCAGATCTTCCTAACGGGACGACGTTCTGAGCAACGAAGGACGCGACGAGAGCGCCGCCCTGCGCAGGGAACGAAGTCCAGATTGACGCCGTTTGCCCCGCGAGCCCGCTTCTCGCGATCCGCTGCTCGACCACAGCAGGGTCGAGCCTCTTGATCCTCTGCGGTCCTTGCCGCAGCCTCTGTCTGAGATGATGATCGTCAGCCTCTGCCTGCCGTTGCACGTGAGCGTTAATAAAGTTCTGGGCCTGCCGCTCCGGCATTTTTCGAACGGCCTGCGAACGATGTTTCGCTGGAATTACCGGCTGCGCCGGCTTCTCCCGAATATTATCGGGAGCCTGTTCCTCCGCCTCGCGAAGAAGAGGCTCTGCACCAGAAGAACTACCTTGCGACGACGAAGAAGAAGAACTACCACTGACAAACGTCAGCAGCCTCGTTTCGGCCCGTTGGATCAGGTTGAAAACTCTACTGCAACGTTTCTCCTCAAGCTCGGAGAGAGCGAGAAGGTGCAGTTGCTGCTTTTCAGAAGGATTGCGCGGGTTATCCCATACCATGACCGCGTGAATGGGCGCGAAGCCGCCGTGCGTCGGGAAGCCCTTCAGAAACGAGACGTACTCTGGCTCCTCTTCGACAGGGTTCGCCAGATCTTTTGAGAGTCGCGGTGCCGCCGGCCAGGAGCCTTTTTCAGAGACCTTTTCGGCGAGGAGATCACGCAGAAGCCGCTCTCGCTGTGGCTTTTGTGCAGCAGCGCTACTACTCGACAGTGCATCATCGACACTTGTTGCTTTTGCGGTTGTGTTGTTTCCTGCTGCGGAAGAACTACTACTGCTTGAAAATTCATCGAAAGCTTCCGCGAACATCCGCAACGTACTGTCGCCCCTCTCGTCCTGCCTCAGGATCGCTGGCACGGATATGGCCAGCCCAGCTTTTGAAAATCCCTCGGCCGTAGTTGCTACTAACGCTGCTTCGATGTTTTTTTTCAGGTAGTCTTTCAAAAAGACGAGCTTCGCTCGGGCCTTTTGGAAACTTTCTCTAAAAGCGTTAAGCCCCAGCCCTAGATCCAGCGCGACGTCAGGCAGGAAAACTCGTGACGGAACTTTTTTCTTTTCTTCTTCTGGCTCCCCGTCTCGCTGTTTAGGCGCCTTTCTGCCTGTTTTTTTGGGTCCCTCTTCTTCCGATTCGTCGTCGCTGCCCGATCTGAATCTCTCGTCGTCGTCGCCCTCAACCTGTGGATCTGCTGTTGGGAAGAAGAGTTCGACTGCCTCTGGGTCGTCCTCATCAATCTTGTGGTATCCGCAAAGGGTGTCGCTGAACTCCTCGTTGTAGCGCGTGGAAATACCCGCATCCTCGACCTGGACGGCAACGTTTTCCTCCAGCTCCTTTTGGTTTTGCTCCTCGGCCTCCGCCTCCGCCTCCTGCTGCACCTCCATCTCGTTGCCGTGTTCTAGAGCATTCGAGGTACCACCACTTGAGAGGACTTTTTCCGGTAAAGCGGGTACAACCAGCCGCTCCACGTGCTGGTAATCCTCAAAGTCTTCGTTCTTCACGGCCTTCTGCAAACTACTTTTTACGTCTTGCAGGCAAACGTCCAGTTGATTTTTCAAATCCTTTGCGTGCGCGTCGAAACTGGGGATTATGTTTTTCTGGAAAAGTTCAAAAGCTGCTGCGTCATCTTTGTCCTTGCCGACCTCCCCCACGAGGTCCAGAATCTCGGTGCCCAGATCCTGGCGTAATTTCTCCAAACCTTCATTGGCTTTTTCCAGCAAATTTGTTGAAGACTCGCCCAGCACTTGCAGCGTATCCAGCTCGTTCAGAGGGCGACCGACCACGTCCAGTCCTTCATAGCTGGTCTCCTGCAGGAAAAACGGCCGCGAGAAAACGTCGAAGCAAAGGTCCTCGTACATTTCTGTAGCGCCCGTGAAGCCGCCATGTTTATACTCGTCGTACGCACCTCGCCGAAAAACTTCAAAATATTCCAGATGGGTTGTGCCGTATTCCAGGTGTTGTCGGAATCGCTCAGGTGTTGTCGCAATCGCGGAGTCTGTTTTTTTCGAGTTTTGGAGCTCGAAATGATACGCTCCCTCATTTAGGAAGCAGAGGCGGCGCGCAAACTCAGTGCCGCAACTCTGCTGTTGCTGCATCGCGCCACCGAAATAGCTGCTCTGCTCGTCTCGTTTCTGCACCATGTGGGTGTACCGCAATAGTGCGCGCCAGCTTGGGTCCTGCGTGGTGGTATCACCGAAGCTTTTTGCCACAGAGCCAGATCCTGTGATATCACTGGGCCCCGCGCTCAAGAATGATTCTGCAGCCGACGAAGCCGTCCTTCGCGTGCGAGAACCGCGTAGACCGTCGACTCCTATGAGGTCGCCGAGCGCACTGAGCCCAACCTTCAGGGAGGATTCCGCAGCCCGCGAAGGATTGCTCTCCGTAGAAGAACCGCGTAGACCGTCGACTCCTATGAGGTCGCCGTGCGCACTAAGCTCAACACTCACAGAGGATTTTGGATCCCGCACAGCCAGCTCCGATAACTTATCCTGCGCAGCAGAAGGACCCTGGCGAGGATTACCCGCAACCTGCCCACCGGCACGGATCCAGGGAAGTTCGCTGTAGATCCTGGCCAGGTCCGGGTTAGCGGAGAGAGAAGCCTTCAGTCTCGCATCGTCAGCGGCCACCTGGGTTTGCACGATGCGCCACGCCTTTTCGAAGAGAACAGCGTGAGCGAACATGGGGAATCCCTCGTGATCGGGGTTCAGCAGCCCGCGCATCCTCAGGATACCTCTTTCGGGGAACAAGTTAATATCGTGATGCTGTACTTTTGATGACAATGATTAAGTAGTCACTGCATTATACGACACACACTATTACATTTACAGTATTATACTAATACTGCTGCTGTAGATGGAGCGGGGCTCCTGCATCTGGTTGTGGAAGGGGGGTCGGGCTTCAATAAAAAAAAACAGGATGATCGAAATGAACTGAGCTGCCACGCACCACACCCCGATTATCTCCAACTTTTCAAAAAAAGACGCACTAATACTTTTCCAATGCAAAACCACTATCAAGTATAATCATAGATAGAACCCAAACTTAAATTATCAACATTCCATTAATCCGAACCTCTCTTAATGCACTTGAAGCTCTGCGTACATGTCAATTGAGAACATCATAGAAATACACAATCTAATCACCCTGAAGCATGTCCTCCAACACCAGATCGTCGTTGAAGAGGATGAGACCGATTTTCGCCCGCCCGTTATACCGATCAGACCTTTTTTTAGGGTATGTTGCTATGGGGCTTAGCTTTTACATAGTTTCTTGACATGTACGCAAGGATAGGTGCGTACATCTCCAAGTAGAGAGGGTCTTCTGATCAGCTAGTGGTTTGTAGTGGGTGGAATCGTTCCAGAAAGATCGCATACCCTCTCCGGTGCTCTTGGTCGTACAGATTGAGCACGATTTCGTCCAGATCCTTTTTCTCAGAAACTTGCAATGCCTTCGCAACCAGCTTCCACTCCGTGCCTGCGTGGCAGTCTAACAAAACGCAGCGAGAAGGCTCTTTATTTCCGGAAACTCTTTCGCCTTCTTCGGAACTAGACTGAATCCCTAAAACCGCGGTCTTGGTCTCTTTTGGATGGGCCGGATCGCACTTATCGTAGTAGACGACCGCTTTCAGGTCCGCTTTTCCCCCCCGCACGAAAGCCTTCCCCAATTCGCAGGCGACCTCCTGCATCTGCCCTGCGTCGTTGAACAGGGCGCCAGCGTCGATCACAGCGGAGACGTGTCGAAGAAACTTGGAAGAACCATCATCACTATTAGATGTTGTTGTTTTCAGTTTTTTTTGAAAATCCGCGGCAGACTTTGTCAACCCTCCCACGATTCTTGAAACCAGCTCGCGCAGCCGCTCACCCGCATCAGTAGTAACGATATTCGTGTCACTCGGAGGCTCCTTGGAACTTTCCAACAACACGTGCACAGCGTGACGCTCCCATACGTTGGGAGCGTCACCAGCTACTACTGGCTTTTTTTCCATCTGCATCAACACCTGTCCGATGTTGGCGTTTGTAAATTCTGGTTTGCCGCGCTTCACATGCAATGGCCACGAGCTCTCGTCTTTTCGGGATCCGCTGAACCCGCGAAAGGTGAGCGGCAATTTCCCCAGGTTCTGCGCGGTACTGACGACGGCCAAATGCGCGAATTCCAGTTGCTCCCGAAAGACACACTCTATCAGAAAAAATCCGAGCACATGGAACACATTGCCTTTCTTCTTCTCAGAAAAATGAGCGTCATTTTGCTGGGTGGTTGCAAAAAGAAAGCTCTTGCGTTCCGATTCGATTAGCAGTGCGACCTTTTCGATAAAGGCCTGCTCGAAAATTGTGGACGATTGACTTTCATTTTGACTTTCATCACCAGCTTCTATACGCTTCCACAATTTGTGAAATTCGAAAAACTGCCGCGCCTCCTCGTAAAAGGAATACCGCTTGTACGCTATCTTCTGATTCGGCTTTTGCCCCTGTGAGACCGCTTTTTCTGCATCATCTTGAAAATAGGTTGTCCGACCGCTGTTGTGCACCAAAAAGAGCTTTTCCAGGAGCATCGCTGTCTTTGGGTAAGATGACTGCTGCGTACCGGCCTCATCTTCTCCATCACGGGACCCGTGATTGGCATCTTCTAGCGGAATCTCGTCCCACGCAGTGCTAAAGTACAGTATGGTCGTTTTCAGAACGGTCTCGGCCGGATTCTGGAAGAGAGCGCGCTGTTCCCGGCTCTCCTCTTTGGGGGTCCGAGATGATCTGTAGGGCATCGCGAGCCAGAGACTCGGTTTCAAAATACTAAAACCGTAATCCTGATTAGGGACCTTCGTGGTCGACTCCAGCAGCAAGTCCGTGGCAAACGCGTTCTGCAAAATACCGAGAACCTGCAGCTTATCTCGCAATTCGTCGAAGGAAAGTTGTGCGGCCGAAGAAGTTGTGCGGCTTACTTCGCCGGCTTCAAGTTCTTCGCTACCAAGCTTCTTCCAGGTGTGCAAGATGCAAGAATACACCTCCTGATCCGACACCTGGGCCGTCGTCCCGAGGATGTAGCCGGCCAGAGCCGAAAGGAAACCGGAAAAGCCCTCTTGCGCAGAATATTTTGCGGAGAAGAATGCCTTGCAAGGGGAATCCTGGCCTAAGGACACTCCCATGTATTCCGCTAGTTGCTGCGCATCCTTGCCCGAGGCAAGTCCCTTGGAGCCCCCGAACAATGTTTTTAACGATGTTTTGACGATGCGCTCGGCGACACGCTTCCAGCGATCGGCGCCGCTTTCTCCCTCACCCGCCTCCCGGTAGTGCGAAGCGTGCTGGTTGCTCACCATCTTTTCCAGCAAATTTCTCAGAGAAGACGTATCATCCTCAAGTTCCTTGCCACCTACTTCCTTGCCGGAAGAAGAGACACTGTCGACGAGGATTCCGACGAGGGTTTCCAGCGTGATTCGCGTCAGGGTGGTTTTATCGTTTTGCGCGTGCACGTTTTTGATCAAAGGCATGATAAACTTGTTTCTTGAAAGTAACTGGTCATCCACCTCATCGAAGAGAATGACTCCTCTCGAATTTAACAAAGCTCGAATCTGGTGCAGAATGTCAAGCTCCTGCCTGATCGGCGCTCCTTTTCTATAGAAGCTCTTTCGAAGGAGCAACGCCCCCTTCGAAGTCGCTCCGAACTGATCTGCCGCCTCCGAAATGACCCGCCTCCCGAAATGACCCGCGTTCAGCTCTTCACGCTTCAGAAAGGTGAGAGTGTCCAGCACGTGGAGGTCCCGGGCTCGGCAGACCACCACCGCCTGCTGCTCGATCGCGTTTTGTAAAGTGCCCAGGGCGGCCAAACTCGCGGCGTAGCTGTGCGTGGCGCGGGAGTATTCGAGAATAAACACCTTGCGGCCCAGCGCGTTCAGGAAATTCTTCAAATTTTCCGATCCGGTGTCGAACTGCGAATCCAAAAAGACGACGACCGAGAGATGAAAGCCGTCGGCGTGCTGGGCGGCCAGCAGCGGTCCGAAGATCTCCGTTTTCCCCATGCCCATCGCGAACTCCCACGTTTGCGACAAAAACCGCGGCTCCTGCGTTGCGCACGGGCAGACCTGTGTTGCGCCTGCAAGGACGTTGTACGACGAAGCTAATGGTCCTTCGCACGTTCCGAAAACCTCAGGGAGTTTCTCAACCTGCGCGGGGTACAGTGCCTTCTGCTGGACAATTTCGAAAAGCAGCGTGCGTGCCCCGTCGAGCGCGCAGAGCTTCGACAAGTAGCCGCGCTCGCGGATGTCCGCCAACGCGACCTTCTTTGGAGCAGTTGATTGTGAGGCGCTTGTAACAACCATCAAATTACTATGATAGGATCAACAGCTGACTTTTCAATCACGAAACCACTGTCTACAATTCAAGCTCTACCGACACCCCGCAGCCGAACCATTCTATGTCCCCACTTTGCGTACATGTCACAAAAAAACCGCCTAGCAATCAACAATAGTCACCTTCTTCTCTCGGGTCTGGTTCGTGGATGGCAAACGCATATTCAAAATCTTCCGTTCGTTCTGCTGCTCGCCGAATTTTTCTAACAAAAGGGCGGTCAAAATTTGAACTCTTGCCGCGCGGGGCGGAAGATGTTTTTCGGACGCTGAGGTTTGATTGCTCGCAGTGCGCGCAAGGTCACTACTAAATTGCCCGTGTGGGTAGAGCAGGTCCGCCAAGATGGCTTGAAACGTGTATTTTCTCGTCTTCTCATCCTCGCCACCCTCGCAAGCGTTTATGAGTTTCTGGAGCGGGGGGATCTGTGTAACTCCTTGGGTATTTTTATCAGAGTTGTACATTTCTATCAGAGTTTTGTAGTGGGTGAGAGAGCCGCTTCTTGCAGCGGAAGTATCATCGGGAAGGGAGACAGCGACACAACAATCCAACTCACTCCGCGGAGGCCCAACGGAGGAGCCAACGGCTTGAACTTCAAGAAAGCTGTGGTGACTAAATTGGGGTGCCGTCGTCACTTTCGACGTCGAAGAAATCGAGAGAAAGGGACTCTCCTTCGTCTCGCCCTCGCTTTTATGATCTGGAGACTGAATGCCAACCGAAGTCGCTTTTTGCCGTGGTTGCCCGTCCTTTTCGTCAGACCACGATTCGTCAACTTCGCGATTCTCTGGTAATGACTTCTCCACTTCTAAGAACGCTGGTCGTGCACTGCTGCTACCACTCGCATCGTCATCATCAGCGGCACAGCCTTCGTGAACAACGTAGGCCAAATAGGCGTGCCAAAAACGACGACTGACGTCGAACGGCAGCGCACGCGCTTTCGCGACTGCCCGCAGCCCTTCAGCCGCGGTTGTGAATGGGTGCGCCTCCGCATTTTGCGGAGGAGTATGAGCATTACCAGAATACGCGCCCGTAGAACTGCTTGACTCATCATCAGGAACCAACTTCATTTTGCCGTCAGGGCCTTCTACCGAGTAAGTCCGCCCGAGATATTTTATTTTAAACGGCTCTTTGTCAAGTTCTGCCGCGCGCCGTGACGCAGACTGGAAAACAAAAGCGCGTGCCAGCTCTTCGACCGACGTTCCCCATGCAAATCTGTGGGCTCCGGTCACGCCTCCACGTCTGGGCCCGGCGCCGTCCCTGAACGCCCAATCGATGCAAAGGCAGGGTCCCATTTCTTTTTTGTGTGTTTTCGCCCAAACATCGTCTCCCGTCTCCCGGTACCCCTCGGAGTCCGAATCCACTCTAAATCTCAACCTTCGGCCAGGGTTCCCTGTCGAAGTTGTCACTGACTCAAATGGATTCAAAAGCTTTTGCTGTATGGAAAAATCTACCCCGTCTGAGTTGTGCAGGAAGAAGGCGCCGAAGTTCGGTTCGTCTGGGCCTGTATAAGTTGGATCAATCACATCAATTGGGCCGCTATCACCTTCTGCAGCGCACTTCTCTTGCAGTCCCGGCTTCTGCTCATCTCCCGTAGTGGCAGTGCACTTCGCACCTTTGTGCCATGTCCATAGGATCAACGAATGACTATCGCTCCAATCACTCGCGGGATTTTTCATCGGTTGTCCCTCTTCTTCTAAAACTCCGTCAATAATCGCACGCGTCGCGGACTCATCGATTGCCCAATCAGTGATGCGTGCGAGCGACGCCATTTTTGAAGTAGTTGGACCAAACCTCGCGTTTAGTTTAGAAACCATTTCGTCGGCAGCTGCTTTTTCCGCATTTTCCAAAGCTGCTTTTTTTCTCATTTTCCAAAGATTGGAAGCCTCTTGCCACCAATTTAACACCGTCTCCCAATCAACCTTCTCCCAGGCTGCCACGTCGACCTCACTGACGAACGAACGCAGCTGGAGGGGGAGATCTTGCGCATCAGCTGGGGGGGCCGCCACCCCCCCATCGGGGGGGGGATCTTCTGCACCGCCACCTGGGTTGAGCGCCTGGCTCACCCAAAACATCGGGTTCAGCCTTTCCAACATTTCGCGGCCTCGTTCGTTTAAATGTGGCGCGCCGCTCCACTGAACGGCGCACTTCGACAATAAATGCGTCAGACGCAGGGGGAGAAGGATGTTTTCCACCTTCATGTCCCGGCAAAACGAGTCAATTCCAGTCATTCCCGGGGCATCACAGACTTCTAGTACTCGTTCAAGACCCTTCGTCTCGTGGGAAAGATCCCTCAGCTGCTTGAGTTTTCCTTTTATGGTTTTCGCTGCTGGCCCACGGGGATTCCCAGAAGAACCAAATTCTGTGCTGAGCTGATTGATGAGCTGTAGAACTTGCAGGAGAGGCAGAAAAGGCCCCTCGTCAACGTTCATCCCCAATGTCGTAGGGCGAAGGTACTCGAGACGTGCGGTCCAGGAATCTCTCAGAAGATTGGCGTTTCCAAATTTGTGCAGTGGAAAAGACTTCTCAAAAAAATCCCCGCTTTCCAAAGGTGCCAGGAACGGGTCTTTCCGCGCAGAAAACTGCGAAACGTTCCCTGCTGTCGTGTTCGGGCCCCCCACTGCCGCTCCTCCAGGGTCGTCGAAGCTCCCAATCAGCGCAATCACATCCGCTAGACTAACAAAAACATCTTCCTCGCTATCGTCGGACGCGTTTTGTTTTGGAGAGCTTGGAGATCGACCCTTAAAAAGCGCTTCTTGAGCTGCTTTACGACAGTCTCTGTAGCTCAGTGGTCTCTCGATAACATCAACGTTTGTGGAACGAGCTTTGGGTTCTCGCTTTAGAAAAAGACGGTCGCCTTCGGAAAAAAGAGAGCAACCGACCTTTTTTTGGGAGCCGTAACTCTTCGGAGCATTGTAAAGGGCAGACGGGCCGGAATCAATCACGAGCATCGAGGTCGCCGCGATTCGATCCTCTTTCAAAGCCGACACATACTGAAGGTCGCCTGAGTAAGGCTCAAACTTCGTGGCATCCAAAAGCGAAATTATTTGGGGCCATTTGGAAGCAACAAGGGTATCGCGCAGCCGGTCGACGCTTTCCGTGTCGCCCCACCCTCTAAGTATCGAGTCTCCTCCGCGCTGTCCCTGTTCTCCTCTGTCATCGGTTGAGACATTTCGGGGGCCCGGTCCGTCAGGCCGGGAACTGAATTCCCACGGCTTCATCGGCAGTCGCAGGGCGGAAATAAAGGCGAGGGTCCTCGGTTGGGCGAAATCCTTTCCTAATTCTGCTCTCAATTGTTGTTTAAATTTTTCTGGAGAATTGCCTTCGGATAGATCGACTTCGTCACCTTCCGATCTCGCACGATAGTCTTTTTCTAGAAGTGTAATCGAACTTCTGGGCGGGAGCCTGAATTGAACGTCTTTCGCACGAATCACTTCACGCAGCTGCTTTCTGCTGCCTACCGCGGCCGCGCTATCGCGGCCACTCATCGTCGCGTCATCTCCTTCATTAGTAGTTTGCCCATTAGTTGGCACATTCTTGAGAAAACGAGCGGCAAGGTACTTTGCAATTGAAGGAACCAGGTCTGCGACCGTCGTTTTTTTTGAAGCGGCCGCAAACGCCTGGAGAATCCCGTTTAGGACGCCGTCTCGCCCGTACGCTTGCAGAACCGAGCCCGGAATTTCCGCGTTCGCGAAATAATCCGAAAATCGGATTTCTTCAAGACCGAACTCCCATTCCGCGGTCTTCAATTGGCTGTGCATGGCCCCTACGACGACACAGAGAAAGACGTAAGAGCGGCGTCCAGAGTCCGAATTTGCAGAATTGTCGCCGCCGAATTTCTCTAAGCAGTGTTCTTCGTACGCGGGGAGGCTCGTTCCCCGAGCTTCCGCCATTTTTCTACTCACCTGCAACTCTTTCAAAACTCTTACTGATAAATCTGCATTGGCGGCGTTCGAAACACTTTTTTCAGAGCGCAGACCGAGCTCGCTCGCCCAAACGGAGCTCTCCGAATACGACTGCCACGCGATATTTTCCTCGCTCTCCTTTGCACGAAAACCACTTTCCTCGCTTGCAGGACTTCTCCGCGTGTGATGGAACCTTATCTCGCCAGAATCTTTTCCACTTTGCTTCGCCAAGAACCCCAGAAAAACCGGAGCCGAGAATCGAACTAAATCTTCCGCGATCAGCAGAAAGCAGGAAATTCGTAGTGCTAGCGTGTCGGGCGCATTGGATCGGTGTCCCAGAAAAGTCAGCTCGTCCCCGTAAATGACTCTTCCCAAGAAGTAGAGGTCGATACTCGAAAGACCCTGCTTGAATGTGTTGAGGCGCAGCAAATTTAGCAACTGCAGCGCATTTTTTGCAGACCTGGCATCGTCAAGATTTGAGGAAAAAGCAAGCAAATACACCACGTACGCCAGCGGAGTTTTTGCGCCGGTTTTGTCGGGCAGGAGCGCCGGTAGGGGTCGATCTTGAACTACTCCCCCCTGGTAAGAAGGGGCCCCGATGCTCCGCGCTGAATCCCTGAGTCCCTGTTTTTGCAAAACGCTGAATCTAAACCAATACTGCAGCGTTTTGTCAGGTGACTGCTTGCCGTGCGCGAGTGCGGCGCGGAGCGAGGATTTTCTCAAAAACTGCGGAACCTCGCTTTTTTTTTTTTTAGAGGTACGCTGCTGGGCAAGGGCAGCCAACGCCCAAATACAATACCAAATATAACTAATTATAGGACTGGGGGTAGTGGTAGTAATAAAACCTCGCTCTTCGGGTCGAAACCGTACGCCGCCCACAGACGGCGCTTCTCATCTTGATTCTTCGGCTGTCCGGTGTAGAGCACAGTCCGGAACTCCAAGTTTTTGCCTCTTTTCTCTTCGTCCAACATAGGACAACTCGCGACCCGGTCGTTTTCAATTTGCGCGGTCAGAAAAAGGACGCCTGTCTCCTCGTAACTGGCCGATCTTTGAATCCCAGTGTCCGCACCAGATTGCACACCGGGCTGCAGTTCTTCTCTCGCTTCTTCGGCCTTTGACGAGAAATACAGAAAACCACACCCCTCGTTTTCCGAAAGAAGCGCACGTCCCGGCAGTCGCTGGAGATCCGGATCGAAACAAAAGGCCCCCTTTTTCGGGATCTCATCATAGTCGTTTCCGGATCCCGAAGGAGCTAAGAACCAATTCCCGTCGACCCCCGCGCACGCGTGATTGTTCTCGACTTTTTTTTCGGATGTGTCTCTGCGCAATACCAGCCACCCTGAGGGGTGTCGATTGGACGCGCTCTCCGCCAGCCCCCAGACTTCCAGCGGGAACTCAGCTTGGAACACTGGCCAAACAAACTCTTGCTTTTCAACTCTGTTGTCTTCTACATTTTCTTGCATCTTTCTGAAACGATCCCACCGATCTTTATAGGAGGAGCCTAAATTTTCTTCGATTTGCGGGGTCCCAGGAGCCTCGAGCGGGTTCCCTTCGAGAAATGCTTGATAAGCACCGTCCCCAGGATCAATTCTCCCCAGAAGCAGAAAATTTTTCAGGTCATGACCGAACTTATGGCAATCGAAGTCCTTTTCAACGTCACTGACGAATCCGCACCTGCCCAGGCCAGCCTGCCGATCGATAACGTACAGCGAGCGCGCACCGCGCGGCAACTGTGCTCGGCTCCGATACCGGGAAGAGGGACACACAAACACGATTGATTTGTCAGCCGTCTTCCCTTCTTCGCTTTTTTTCGCTGTTTCCAGGAAAGACACCCAATCCGCCGGTCGAAATAATAAACCAGAATCTACACCCATAATGAAGTCCGCCGAATCGTCGCGCTCGTCAGAGAGACTACGCGCCTGCCAGACCAGTTTTAGTGCCTCTCTGCTGAAGCCGTCGTTGCCAGCAGGTTTATGCCAGACGTCGTATTTCTCGAGATTGTGGCGCACAACACTCGGAAGCACCCAACTCAGCAGAAGTGGCTCCACACGGCCTCGACCCAATAGATACCATTGACCATCGAACACCTCCCGTTTACCAAGCTTGGAGCGCGCAAGGAGAGTTTCCCAGCTGGACGCTCTGCTGTCAGCCGCTTTCCGTTGGATTTGCAGATTTACGGCGAAGGATTGGTCCAGTTGGCTACGGAATACTTGCACACGATACCGGAGCGCCGGGAAGGAGTTCAAGCAGACGTTTTTTTCATTTCGCGAAGAGCCAGGACCTCCGGAAGATCCAGAAGAAGAAGAAGTTTCTCGGATCTCCCAGGTGGGTAGAAAGTAATACACGTAATGCTGGGTGTTTTCTAAAGGATAATTTTTTGTGAACGTTTCTACATTCGTGCGTGTCCACGCACTCGTCAAAAGCCTCCTCGCGCAACCGGGCACTCTCACACTTGATATCCAGGGACTGGAACCGGAAACGGGAATGCCGTCCAGTTCTCCCAGCTCCGGCCTGAATTTTTTCTTTATTACAATATACGACTAAATGTGAAATAATTTGCTATTATATTTTTCGAGCTGTGTATTTGAAGAATTATTTTTGAAGGAAACTAATAATTGCGTACATGTCGGGAAATGCATGATGTTTGTGATATTAGATGAATAGCAAAAAATTTAACAAATTGGAGTATTAAAAATTTAGGCCTCTTCTTGAGAAAATCCGGGAGCTCTCCCGGAGAGTTGCCCACTTCGCGCGCAGATAGAGAATTCCTACTGCCCACCAATGCCTGTCCACCTCCTGCTGTCAGCTTTCGCTCCAGATCCCGCAAGGAATTTTCTTCGACCATTCTTCGAGCTTTTTGTTGACTTGAGCCTTTTAAGGAGCCTGCCTCGCGTCCACTGTTCTCTTGAAAGATCGCTGAGCGTAGGAGCTCAAACGCTCGGAGCCTTTCTTCTCCCTGCCTCGGCTCCTCGTCCGGCGCGCGGAGCTGCTCCGCCATTCGTAGGAATGCGGACGCAGAGCGAGCCTTGTCAGCGATTAGCACGCCACCACCCTTGGGGTGCGCGGGATTGCCTAATTGGAAAACCACGGCCCACAGGGCGGCGTCTTCGGCCCGCTTTCTCACGCCAAGAGGATCGAAAATAGCAGTTTCGTAGGCGTTCGTGTTAGGGACGCCGATCGGATGGTTGTGGTCCTTCGAATCCAGCGCGTCGAAAACATCGCGGATAAGAAAAGTAGGCACCGGGGCTGCTTGAGGCCCACCTGCTGTTCCTACTGATGCCTGTTGTCCTACATCACGAGTGTACGACACACAGCCGCGACACAACTTCGTTAAAGCAGTGAGATGCAGCATGATGTTGCTCGCTAGGTCGCTGCCTGTCATCAAAAAACCCATACTAGTAGTAGTTGTGTCGGCGCGGGGCGCCGCAGTATCTGTATGGTGGCTCAGGCTCTCCCCAGTAGCAAGCATCGTGAGCAGCAGATTCGGTGAGGGCAGCTGCTGCGCAGTAATGGCTATTTGCCCACCTTCTTCTGCCAATAATAGTTCTTCATTCGACTGCAAATTTCGATTTTCGATTTCACCAAGCACCTGCAAATTTCGAGCGGAGGCTTCGAGGCTGTTTTTCAAAATTACGGCCAACCGGAAAGTGAAAATTCCGCCGTTTCCGAAAGAACGGCGGCCCCCGAAACATCGAACACTAGGAAAATCTGCAACAATGTTGCAGATTCAAATCTTTTCTGCAGATGATCTGCAGAAATGTTTAGTGACCTGCATCTTTGTAGCAGATTGTCTCTAGTTTTGTAACGGGAACGGATTTTTCCTAAGTAACGGATCTTTTCTGCAGATTTGACAACACTTCTGCAGATTTGAAAACACTTCTGCAGATTTGAAAACACTTCTGCAGATTTGAAAACACTTCTGCAGATTTGACAACACTTCTGCAGATTTGCCAACACTTCTGCAGATTGGTTGCCGGCCAAAAGTTCATCGACGCCACTCATGGCCAGACTTTTTTCCACACGATCCGCAACACCCAAAGCACTCATGGCCGGACTTTTTCCCATACGCTCCGCAACATCCACCCCGATCATGAACGGATTTTTTCCCATACGATCCACACCACCCACGCTCCGGCCAATCTATTTTCCATTCAATCCGCACCCCCCGGGCTAGTCATGGTCAGTCTTACGATCCCCTATTCCACTTATTATCCGCATTGCCTAAGCCGAGCGTGAATGATCTTTCCACCGCTCGACGCGCACCGTCCACCCTACTCATGGTCAATCTTTTTTCCAAATGGCGCGCAGAGCCCGCGCCACTCGTGGCCAGTCTGGTGACCATGATGGTACGGAATTCCCGCAAGTTTCATGACCAACCTTTTGCTACACAGCGCAGAATACTCGCATTGCTCATGATCAATCTATTCCCACACGGGTTATAGATTAGATCCACCTCAGCGTGCGGAGCTCGCCGAAACAATTTCGACGTCTTACAAAATCGGCGTGCGGTGCGCGTCAGAAAAATCCGAAAGTTTCAACACGATGAACGAACGAGATACATCACAACAACTTTGATTTGTCGCGGTTGAAAGACGGAACACAACAGAGAAACATTGACGTTTTAGGCACTCGACGCGCCCGACGCACCAGAAATTTTTTGACGCACCACTTTACACAAACGGGGTGCGGTGCAAACCAGAAACATCTGACCAATTTAACAATAATCTGGGAACGCAACAGACACACCAGAACAATCGGCGCGCGGAACGCGCGCACGAAAAATTCTGACGCGTGGAACGCGCGTCCGGAAATTTGACGTAATGCGTCGTTTGACGTATTACGCACTCGGCGCCCAGAACGCGCGCACGAACATTTTTGACGTACTTTTGACGCATTACACACTCGGCGCGTGAAACGCGGGTGCTAAAACTTTTGACGTATAACACACTCCGCGCGCGGAACGCGCGCCCGGAAATTTTTGACGTATTCCACACTAGGCGCGCGGAACACGCGCACAAAATTTTTTGACGTATGACACACCGCGCGCGTGATGCGCGCTGCCGAAAATTGTTGACGGAAGAAAACACACCGCGCACAATACGCACACGCTATTTCTTGACGTATCACACACTCGGCGCGCGGAACGCGCGCACGAAAATTTTTGACGTATGACACACCGCGCGCAGAGTACGCACACGAAATTTTTTGACGCATTACACACTCGACGCGCGGAACGCGCGCACGAAAATGTTTGGCGCATATACACACTCGACGCGCGGAACGCGGTCACTAAAACTTTTGACGTATTACACACTCAGCGCGCGGAACACGCGCACAAACATTTTTGGCGTATGACACAGCGCGCGCGTGATACGCGCGCCCGGAAATTTTTGACGTATGACACGCCGCGCGCGTGATACGCGCGCACGGAAATTTTTGACGTATTAATAACATTCCGCGTGCGGAACGCGCGCACAAAATTTTTTGACGTAATACACAAACGGCGCGCTTGCGCGCCGGAAAAAATTCTCCGCCACGCAAACACACGCGCGCCTACGCGCGCCGCGAATTTTTTTTTGTAGTCACCTCTGGCTCGAAAATTGCCGCCGCAAAAAAAAAAAAACGCTATTCCCTATCCCTCGGATCATCCCCCCGCAAAGGTCCACTAAAAACGGAGAGGGACAGACGGTCCCCAGAACGTGGCTTTTCGGTTCCGAAAACTTTCGACATTTCGGAGCATAATGCGGACTGAAAACTGCATTCAGAACGTTTCAATGCCACGCAGGAGGCCTTGTTGATTTGCAACGAGCTTGGTTGCAAAACAAGTGCCTGATGATGATGGAATGCGTGCTTAAATGGGAAAAAGATGCTTGAATGGGAAAAAATCGTGTGTCCAAATTTTCGGGCACTTACACAACGAGAAAAAAAATCGACAACGCAAATGAATGGCAGAACGAAATCTATTGCAGCGCTACAGATTCCTATAATACGCGCCCTTCGGGCGCGAAACTGCAGAAGTCATCGTGTTCTACTTTTCGCGCAGCCGAACGGCTCTTTCCAAAAGGAGGAACACTGCTGGCGCCGTGAGATGTCTCAAAAAAGAGACACCGGGCATGAAGCCTCTGCAATGTGTTCAAAAGCACCTGCTGGGCGGCTTGTTTCCGCTGTTGGTCGGTTTCTTCCTTGTACCAATCAGGACTGCGAACCTGGTTTACAGAATCCGTACTAAGTTTTCCCGGGTTGAAATAGAGACCATTTTGCGAGTTTAAGAGCTCTTCGAAGAAATTTGCGAGAAGATCCGCAAGCGGACTCAATGACGCGAGCGAACCTTCTAAGTATTCAACCGACTCTTTTGTGGCGTTCTTCTTGCCCGTTTTTGATACCAACAGCGTAGTACTTTGCTCGTGTTCGTCGGCAACGGCCTGCAGCGTCGCGCCGAGCTGCGACACGCTGAACAGATGAAAAAACACTAAACGGCGCTTCGGAATCAGCAGCCATTCGGGGTGCTTTCTGTGGGTCTCCAGAATTATTCTCACAAATTCCGCGCGCTCATACAAATTTCTCATTTGCCCCAGCCTTTCGGGCGAAGGAAGTCCCCCTGCATCTGGTTGTCCTTCTTCCATATCTTCCTCATCTCCATATATAGGAAGTCCTCTCATATCTTCCCTCATCTCTCTCCCAATCTTCGAGTTCGAGGTCGGGTCTGTCGGATAGCACATCCGATCAATAGCGTAGGAAGAAAAAGACGCGAGCGGACCCGTACGCGTACACCCACGCCCCGTTTCTTTCCTTGCCAGAACTGTACTCGCCTTCTGATGAAAGCTGTGAGGATCCGCGAATATGCTCCGATCGAACCTTTCAACACGCCGACACCAGAATAACATTCTACGCAAATAATGTAATTCACACGGAGCGTAATCCTCCACCTTTGAAGGTCCAAGGTCGTTAGTGAAAAAGTCAGAAGGAAACGCTGAGAGGAGGCTCGGACGTTTGAAATTTTGCACAGTATCCATCGCTTCCGGGTCATGAACGTAGTTCAAGCGGCCGGCCTGTCGATTCAGCTCCTTCGCGGCAAAATGGGCACTGATGGGCTGCACACGTAACTTCTGATTGGAGGAGGCACTTCGCTCACGCTTCCTGTAGAAAATTTGTTCTGACGCTTCTTCGTTCAGATCTGCAGTACTCCTGCTTTTGTCTTCAAAGGCTGCCGCGTCTTTAATTTGTTCTAGAATACCACCGTGTTCGTCAGAATACAAACGCCCCGTGAAAAATTCCGTGCATTGTCCAAGTTGCTGGTCTTCTTCAAACTGTCCTGCTGACTTCCGGAATTTGAAGTAAAAGCAGGGTGTTTCCGACTGTGCAAACAAAGGCTTGTTAGTTCCAGTATCACCTGGGTTCGCCAAACCTTGGCTGCTGAGCTGTTCGCAAATCCGCATGCAGCCAACCGCAGTAATTTTTTCGAGTTTGGCCGGGGCGATCCAGTCAGGCAGAACGATCTGGCTGTTTGTCGATATAAGTTCCGACAATGTTTTTGTCACGTCATCATCAATCTTACTGATAAACGAAAACACATCATACTCATCGGACAGCTCGCGATTTTCAATTTGCCAATCAAAGGCGGCGTCCTCCAACGGCAAGTTGGGAATCGTGTCACGGAAAAGGGGGAAGAAGATCTCGCGGCGATGAACCTATAGATTTTTTCTGTCGATTTTTATTACTGTGTTGAATAAATCTGACCAAAACCTGACGGTTTTGAGCCGTTTTTATGGAGATTTGGGGCTATTCATGGGGTTCTTCTCATGAGCTTTGTTCTGATCAAGTTGTGATCGATTTAAGCTTGCCACACACTATGATTTGGGGCCGCTTTTGGACCAATAACGGCTTCCCAAAAACCTTAC